>ENA-OREM01000007-OREM01000007.1-marine-metagenome-genome-assembly--contig:-NODE-7-length-267681-cov-8.054435_pt1 | contig 267681 bp, 229 predicted proteins | sample MGYA00248623_ERZ508561 | MGnify/ENA primary metagenome ERZ508561 (study PRJEB26227, sample SAMN06264494) | marine metagenome | isolation source: Columbia River Estuary | place: USA:Columbia River...
ACTACTATGCACCGTACAAAACAGATTTTCCTTTTTTAGATCAGGGGTTAGAAGGCTCAGCACTTTTACCATTAGCAGCTTCTCACGAGCGAGAACTCAATTTTAATATAGGAATGCATAATATGGATGCATATTTCTTTGATCATTCCATAAACATATACCAAACCAAACGACCATTTACAAGACTTAACTACTCTCAAGGTGCCAAAGAAATGATTAACATGGAGATAAGCCATGGGCAGCAAATTTCAGAAAGACTTGCTTTTGGGTTAGATTACAGACGTCTCAAAAATCAAAATTTTTATTACTCCAATCTGCCAAGTGCTTCTACGCTTAGGATGAGTAATTTATTCAACTCAAAATTTTACACCAGCTACTATAGCAAAGACAGAAAGTATGAGTTAATCACCTCATACTTGTGGAACAGATCCATCAATGCTGAAACCGGCGGTGTAGCTTCTGATTCTATTTTCAACACACAAGTAGATAGAGATAAATTACAAAACAATGCAGCTAATTATACCTCTGCAAAAGGCACTCAAGCCCAAAACAGCTTTAGAGTTACCCAATATTTTAGACCAGGAGGTAAAAGCACTGATAGCACATTAGACTTAACGTTACAGCAATTTAATGCTCAGTTTTTTTTAAAATCTGAGTTAACTCACAACCGTTTTGAGTTTGAAGATAAGGCGCCAGATAGCACCAATTACGGCAAAAAAACGGATTCATTCTTGGATAGTATAAATCACCGTTCTATACAAAATGAATTTGGCTACATGATCAAGATCAAGCCACTTCGTCTTTCGGTAAGTTTATCACATGCCATAGATAGAGTCTACCAAAATGGGGATATTGTAAATTTTAACAGCGTTTATTTACAAGGAATTACCCAGTTTAAAGTTAAACAGTTTTCCATAGATGCTAACGCACGTTTTGGTCTTCTCGGCTATAATCTAGGCGACTATCATATAGAAGGAGAAGCCACTACTTTATTTAAATTGTTTAACCTCAAAGGAGGAATTAGATCTCAATTAATAGAGCCAAGTTATACTGAAATAATGCGTTATTCACCGGTGATTTCTTGGAAAAATCCTTATAAAAAGATAGCCAACAATCAATTGTTCGGTGAAGCAGGTATCCATCTAAAACAACATCAACTTAGCGCAGAGATATTACTGGAAACCATCAATAATTTCATCTACTACAACCAAACAAATACCATTAATCAAGCTACTACTTTAGTTAGCCTGCTTCGTACTCAGTTTAGTTATAGATTAAACCAAAAATACTTTGGCGTAAATGCAAACATGGTATTACAAAACTCATCCAATCAGCAAGTTTTGCCAAGACCAAATACGGCCGCTAGCATAAACCTGTATAGCAAATTTGCCTTGTTTAAGAAAAACCTAAAAATGCAGGCGGGATTCCGTATCTTTTGGTTTAGTCAATTTGACGCTCCGATGTACAATCCATATACCAAGCAATGGCATAACAGTAGCACGGCTTTTACGATGTATCCCCCGGTCAATGTTTACGCTAATGCCAAGGTCAAAAATTTCTATTTAGGCGTAGAATTTTTTCATACACAACAAGGTCTAATGGGTGATGCGTATTACAGTTCTCCAACTTACCCAATGATGCCTCGTTCTATGAGGCTTAATATCCGTTGGGATTTAAACAACTAAATTTCTTTTAACGTATAAATTTCTACTCGTTTATTTTGATCTTCCTGCGCCTTACTTGCCGGGAATTTGAACTTCATTCTTGAGTTACTCATACCTACATAGGTTAAGCGTTTTTGATCTACTCCACTTCTAACCAAATAATCGTTAATGGCTTTCGCTCTTTTATAACTTAGCTCTTTATTATATTGACTTTGAATAGCGTTCATAGGTCTATCAAGCGGATAATTCATATGACCTTGAATTTCTATAAAGGAAACTGAATTGCGCTGAAGCAAAGCCAATAGCTTATGTAATTCAGGAGTACTTTCAGGCTTTATCTCATCTGTATCCGTAAAAAAATAAATATTATTAAACGTAAAGCTGCCTGTAATTTTAACTTTTGCCAGTTCCAATGTATACACTAGTGTATCTCTAGGCTTATCTATATCAGAAGAAGGCACATCATAATACACGGACAGATAGTTAACCGCAGAAGCTGAAATTTTTAATTCTTCACCAAGCATCTCAAAGGTCCCCGAAATGCCGCTTTTACTTGTCGTGGCAAAACGCATCTCTTGATCTTTATAGTCGAATCCAATGGAGGCATTTATTGGCTTTTTTGTTTTTTTATCTATAGTCTTGATTACTATAAACTTAGGCGGACTTAACCTGGACTTATTATCTGTTTCGTAAATAAAAAATATTTTTGCTCGCCTATTCTCCTTTTGATTTTGTGATATCACCTGAGACTCCCCAAAACTTTCCGTTTTAATAAACCGATCAGGCACTCCCATTTGCACTAGTGCTTGAACAGTCGACTGAGCCCTTTTGGAGGCTAAAACTTGATTATATTGAGCTGTTGCAAACGTGTCTGTGTGTCCCTCCACGTATATTTCTTTGATATTGGTACCTCCTATTTGCAGAATTTTACTGGTTAGCAAATCTTGTTGCTCTTGACTAACGACATAACTGTCAGAATCAAAATAAATATAAAAATCAGTAGAAGTGAGCGAGTATAGTTGAGCGCGTGATGGTAAAGAGAATAGGGTAAGCATTGTTATCCATAAGATCAACGATATTTTTTTTTGACTCATGCGCATTCTACAAAGTACGGGTATAACGTAAAAAAAATCCCGGCCGTATGGTCGGGATTTTTTTTATATCAATAAGGATTATTTGACTAGTCAACGACAACGTTCCAATGGTGAAATTCCTTGTTTTTTAAAAACTTAACACTATCTAGGTCCTCCTTTAAATCTAAGATAGGTTGATAGTGATTAGAGTCAACCTCAAAGGCGTCACTTCCTATTGTGATACTATTAACATAAGTAATTGCTGCTGCCGTGCCAGTAGCGAACATACACTCTATATTACCCTCTGCTAAATCTTTCTTGAAATCAGCGGCAGAAGTACTTCCTTCTATTACATCAAGACCTTTTGCTTTAGCCAGTTGAATTACACTATCTCGGGTTATTCCTTTTAGTATACTATCATGAATCTCTGGGGTATGCACTGCCCCGTCTTTTACATAGAAAAAATTAGCACTTCCCAGTTCTTCTAAGGTACATCCGTTGGTAATATCAGTCCATAATATCTGATCATATCCTTTATCTCTTGCCAACTCTGTTGGGTAAAATGACGCCGCATAATTACCTGCTGCTTTAGCAAAACCAACACCACCGCGCGCTGCTCTTCTATGCGTTTGTTCCAAAAATATATTTAGTGGTTTATCGTAGTAAAATCCAACAGGACACGCAATTACCATAAATAGCACCTTATATGCAGAGCAAATAGTCATAGATAAAAACAATCCTGAACAAAAAGAGTTTAGTTGTAGCGGTACGCCCGCTGACTGCGTGAAAATAGCACTTCAAGAAATTTTACACCGCAAACCGGACCTCTGTATTAGTGGAATAAACCACGGTTCAAATGCTTCTATAAATGTCATTTATTCAGGTACAATGAGTGCTGCTATTGAGGCAGGAATAGAAGGAATCCCTGCCATAGGATTCTCCCTTTGCGACTTTAGTTGGGAAGCTAATTTCGCAAGTGCCAAACCCTATATCCAACAAATTATTAAGGAATCCTTAAGCAAAGGGATTCCGTCTGGGGTAGTGCTCAATGTAAATATTCCTAAAATAACGGAGCATACACCAATCAAAGGAATTAAAGTGTCTAGGCAGGCCAAAGGAAATTGGAAAGAGAAATTTGACAAAAGAACCAGTCCAATGGGAAGGGATTACTATTGGCTAACAGGTGTTTTTGACCTTCAAGACAAAGGAGAAGATACGGATCAATGGGCTTTAGATCATGGATATATCTCCCTTGTACCTACCCAATTTGACCTTACAGCACACCATGCTATTCAAAATATTAATACTTGGGAGCTCCATGTTAAGTAGTGGAAAACACCGCTATAAAATAGCCCTAGGAATAGGAATAGGGTACCTAGCAAATACGCTGGGAATTATCCTATACATCTTACTTTTTTCACCGCTAAAAATAAGGTCTACCCTCCAAATGGCTTATTTAAACGGATACCTTGGGTCAATTATTGGATTGGGCGCTGTTTTAAATTTATTGGCTTTTTTTGCATTCATTAAATTAAAAAAAGACCCTGAAGCTAAAGGGGTTTTAGTTGCCACAATTACCGCAGCACTCAGTATTTTAATTTTAAAAGCTTTGGGGCTATGAAATATTACATCATTGCAGGAGAGGCCTCAGGAGACCTTCATGGAAGTTATTTGGTAAAACATTTAATGAAAATAGATGCCAATGCACAGATTAGGGCTTGGGGAGGAGATCTCATGGAAACTCAGGGTGCGTCCTTGGCCATGCATTACAAAGAGATCGCTGTAATGGGCTTTATAGATGTTTTAAAAAAACTCCCTCAGATCTTTAAAAATATTTCCTTCTGCAAAAAAGACCTTCTTGAATTTAAACCAGATGCCGTTATTTTTATTGACTTCTCCGGTTTTAATTTAAGAATTGCCCCATGGGCAAAAGAAAATGGCTTTGCCACACACTACTATATAGCCCCTCAAGTTTGGGCTTCCAGGCCCAATAGAGTTCAAAAAATAAAGTCTAGCATTGACCACTTATATGTCACTTTGCCTTTTGAGCCTGAGTTTTACAAAAAATACCACTACAGTCCAACTTTTGTTGGGCACCCGCTTTTAGACCCTATCTCGGACTTGAAAGCGCCAGAAAAAAATTGGGCCAAAACACAAAATTTAGCTTTAGAAAAACCCTTTATTGCCCTCTTACCAGGCTCAAGAAAAGGGGAGATAAAAGCCGTTTTACCCCTTTTAGTAAAGACCTGCAATACATTTAAAGACCATCAGTTTGTATTGGCTGCGGCCCCAAATATTTCCCTTAAAATGTACACAGACATTATAGGGGACGCTCCAATAAAAATAGTTCAAGGCCAAACTTATGCCCTACTGCAACACGCAAAAGCGGCGCTAGTCACCAGTGGAACAGCCACCTTAGAAACCGCATTGATTGGGGTGCCACAAATCGTGTGCTACAAAACACAATGGCTTACTTATTGGATTGCAAAAAAAATCATCACCCTTCCATACATCTCATTGGTCAATCTAATTTTAGACAAAGAGGCGGTACCGGAACTGATCCAAAATAATTTAAATGTCAAAAATTTAAACGCACACCTAAATAATATTCTAGTGGGTGCGGAGCGTGAAGATCAACTAGAAAACTATCAAATTTTAAAACAAAAACTCGGTGCAGGTGGTGCAGCAGAAAGAACAGCCACAGCCATAGTTCATTCGCTCAAGTCCAGTAAATAAATTGTATATTATAGCCTAAAGCATCTGTCAATAGCGATAACTTTTATCCTATTTTTAGTGTTTTATTAGCTACTCCCCCCTTTTTTTACCAAAAAAACCTAGTGACCACAAGGAACTATGTTTTTTAAGCACACTTCTCATCTTTTATTGCTCATCTTAGGATATAGCCTAGGGATCATAGCTATTTATTGGAATTTTTTTTCTTTTTACACAGGCAGTCCGCTGTTAATAAGCCTATCTATTTGCACCTTTTTATTGGCCTATTTCACCAAAACAAGGCCCTATGTTTTCTGGCTGTTTTGCTTTTTGGCCACTTTTTTAATGGGAAGCTTGCGCATGGAAATGCATCCAAGTCAGCGACTTTTTAAAACACTCCATCATGAAGGGAAACAAAAAAATACGCTAGAGACCATTAACCCATTCACGTTGGAGATTAATGGAAATAAACCACAATATTATCAATTCGTCATTGAAGCACCATTAAAAAGCCAGGGGAAGCATTACAGGTATGTGGCCGAGATCAGTCCAATAAAAATTAAGGACTGTACAGTTTTAGCGAACAATCACCTTATATCCAATCCTATACAAACAGTCAAAGCATTGCTTTCTCATGCCAAAGACACTTTAAAAGAAGCCTTGAAAATAGGACAGGTTGGCCTTGCTAAGGGCTATTTAAACATCCCAAGTGCCACACAATTACCAAGGGGGTTTAGTTATAAAAACTACCTCAGGACACAAGATATTCATTTCACCCTTTACATAAGCCATTGGAAAAAAATAGACAATTCAGGCCCGAAAAGCGGTTATAAATACCTCGCTGCAATGGAGAATATAAAGCGTGACATATTAGAAAAAATAAAAACAACTGCCATGGATTCAGCGGCAATTCAAGTATATAGCGCCTTGGTGTTTGGGGAGAAAAAAACACTAGACCCGGGCTTACGAACTGCATACCAAAATGCAGGAGCTGCACATATTTTGGCCATATCTGGCTTACACATAGGAATGATTGCAGCTATGCTGTTATTTATATTAGCCCCACTTCAAAGGCTCCCTAGAGGAAAAGTACTCTCTAGCGTACTACTTATATTTTGCTTGTGGATCTATGCGGTGTTTTCTGGAAGTTCCCCATCTGTAGTTAGGGCTGTTGCTATGTTTGGTTTTTTATCTGTTGGCTGGATTTTTAATAGGCCCATGTTTTCGTTGCACTACCTAGCCATTTCATTTTTTTTCATGGTCCTGTGGAACCCATTGGTGCTTTTTTCCTTAGGCTTTGTGATGAGCTACGCTGCAGTCGCTAGCATCCTTCTAGGAATGCCCCTTGTGGAATCGTTGGGGGTTCCCAAAAACAAGTACGTCAAAAAAATCTGGCAGCTTTTGGGCATCAGCCTTTTGGCGCAATTGGGAGTATTAGGGCCCTCCTTATTTTCATTCCACCAATTTCCCTTACTATTTCTAGTAACCAATCTTTTAATTATTCCCTGGATAGGCATACTTCTTGGCTTAGGGATATTTACTGGAATCTGGTGGGCATTTGCTAAGCCACCAGACCTATTGGTATGGCTCTTGAACAAGGGTTTTTCAATCTTAAACAATACGGTGGAATGGATTGGCGCTCAAGAACAGTGGATACTCAAAAGCATTTACTTCCCGAGTAGTTACCTTTGGGCAATGCTGCTTTTAATGGCAGGGTTTCTAATATGGCAGCACCAAAAATACCACAAGCCCAAAAGCATACAGTACTTTTTTTGCGCTGTAATGATTTTTCAAAGCATTGTAATGGGCCAAAAAATATATGACCATAAGACCAATGAGCACTACATCATAAAATCCTATGGACAGCTGTCATTGCTTTCTATAACACCTAAAACCATCCATTACTTTAGTGAAAAACCCTTAGACAAAAACACCTTAAACAGCTTTAAAAACAATTACGGTATTCATGAAATAATCCATAAAGAATGGGCAAACAATTATCAATTGGAGGAATTTAAAATTGTATTTCCAAAAACAACGAACCACATTAAAGGCCCTATCAGTCATATTATTATTGACTCTAGCGCCAGAGCATACCCCTCGCATTTTAAACCAGAGCAGCTCAAAAATACCCAACTCATTACAAGCGGGTTTTACCCTACCAAAGAGATGAATGCTTGGGAAAAATGGGCGCAAAAAAATGGGCGCCTTATCTGGAAGATAGACACCCAAGGTTTTTATAGTTTCAAAAAAGACCCAGCACCTTAAAATTACCTGGGCCACAAATAGGCCTTAATAAATCTTAGTGTACGTTACCCATCAGTCTCTTAATAAAGGGCGATGCGATTAAAACCAGCACCCCTGCTCCAATTGAATACATGGCAATTAATTCAAATCCGTCGGTATAGACCGTCAGTGTTTCCAAACCGCCCACATTGGCATTATCACTCTCTACCGCCAATTCCTTGCTAATAAATCCTACCACTTGAAAGGCATAGGCAGAAGACAAGAACCAGATTCCCATCATAAATGCCACAATTCTTTTGGGCGAAAGATCCGTGATTTTTGAAAGACCCACAGGAGACATAAACAACTCTCCAATAGACAACATAAAATACATCACCAATAAATAGCTAAAAGGGACCATGCCGTTTTCATCTGCTTGAAGCCCACTAATAGATAAAATATAAAAACTCAAACCTGCAAAAAGCAAGCCTAAACCAAATTTATAAGGCGTTCTTGGGTTTCTTTTTGTTTTAGCCAAATAAGCCCACATGAGTGAAATTGGAATGGCCAGAATAATAATAAACATGGAGTTTAAGGAATTGGTCTGGGCCGCATCCATCAGGCTTAAATTCACATTTCTGGCAGCAAACAAAGTAATAACACTTCCTGAAAGTTCGTGAAAACCCCAAAAAATAGTCATAAAAAAAGTAATCAAAATAGCCACAATTAATTTTTTGCGCTCTTCTATGGTGGCGTCTATTAAAACTTTAGCTAAATAAAAGAGAATCACTGCGCCAATGGCTTTAAAAATAATATTAACTAAGTTCTGGTCTCCTAAGAAGGTTTCTCCGTTCATAAATGGACCGTATGAAGACAATAAAAATGCAATCAATGGCGCCGTTAGAAAAGCGAGAATAGGGATCATTTTTCCTTGAGAAACCCCTAGTAAAGGTTTGTCAATGGCTTCTTGAGAAGGGGGCAATCCCTCTGATCCAAAAACCTGTCTTTTAATCCCGTTCCAAAAGAATACCAGTCCTAATAACATACCAAATCCTGCCAATCCAAAACCGTAATGCCAACCGTAAGTAGCCGCCAACCAGCCACAAAGAAGCGGAGCGACCCAGCCACCAATATTAATTCCCATATAAAAAATGGTGAATCCAGAGTCTTTTCTCACATCGCCGTCCTTATAGAGGGAGCCCACAAAAGTGGAAATATTGGGCTTAAAAAAACCATTCCCTACTACAATAAGACCCAAGGCCAAATAAAAGGCATAGGTATTGTCTACAGCCAACACAAAATGTCCCAGAGACATGAGAATACCGCCAAGAAAAATGGACCTTCTAAGACCCAGTGTAGTGTCTGAAATCTTACCACCAATCACGGTAGAAGCATACACCAGTGAACCGTAAGAAGCATATACAGCCGCAGCAGCTACATCCCTTGTGCTTAGGGCTTCAAATATTTTATTCACCATATAAAGGGTCAATAAAGCGCGCATTCCGTAGAAACTAAAACGCTCCCATAACTCGGCAAAAAATAGATAAAAAAGTCCCTGAGGGTGTCCTAAAATATCTTTAGGTGTTTGGGTAGGTGTAGTCATATAAGTTGTTTGTTTATTAAAGGTTGTTTAAAATAAAATGGGTCATTTTAGTATAGAGTTGCTCCCTAGTTTTGCCACCGTAAATACCGTGGTTTTTGTCAGGATATAAAGCCCAGTCAAATTGCTTATTGGCCTGAACCAAAGCCTCCACCATTCTCATGGTGTTTTGAAAATGCACATTGTCGTCTGCAGAGCCGTGAACTAATAACAACTTGCCTTTTAATTGCTCCGCGTAATTAAGGGGAGAATTTAAATCGTATCCTTCCGGATTTTCCTGAGGCGTTCTCATGAATCGCTCCGTATAAATAGTGTCGTAAAACCTCCATGAGGTTACAGGTGCTACAGAAATGGCCGTTTCAAAAACATCATTCCCTTTTAAAATACAATGCATGGCCATGTCTCCTCCAAAGCTCCAACCCCAAATTCCGGTACGATTTTCATCTATATAAGGAAGGGAAGACAATTTTTCTGCTGCGGCAATCTGGTCATCACTCTCGTATCGCACCAATTGTAAGTAAGTAGATTTTTTAAAATCTCTGCCCTTAAATCCTGTACCTCTCCCGTCTACGCAGGCAATAATATACCCCTTAGACTGCAATAATTGGTACCAGTAATCATTACCACTCATCCAGGTATTGGATACCGACTGTGATCCAGGCCCACTGTATTGAAACATTAAAAGCGGATACTTTTTAGCTGGATCAAAATCTGCCGGCTTAATCATCCACATATTCAGGTCATTTCCATTCACGGAAATAGTAGAAAACTCTTTTGGGCTTATATTATAGCTATCTAACTTGTCTAAAAGACTCGAATTGTCCACAATAGTCTTAAGCATTAAAGACTTTGTTTGATTGGCATCTCGCAGCTTTTTGTTAGACAACGTAGTATTTAAGGTATAAGAAGGGGGGGTGTTGGCATTGGAGTGCACATTAATAAAATAGGTGAAGTCTGCAGAAAAACTGGCCCTATTTACACCATCTTGCTCCGTCAAACGTCTGACATTTTTACCGTTAATTCCCACCGAATAGACATCTCTATTGATAGAACCCATTGCGGTAGACTGAAAAAATATTTTTTTATGCTTTTGATCGTAACCATAATATGCCGTTACCTCCCATTCACCTGAGGTAAGTTGTCTTTTTTCTTTACCGTTTTTATCGTGTAAGTAAAGGTGGTTGTAACCGCCTTTCTCAGAGGTCCAAATAAAACTGTCGTCTAAGAGAAAGGTCAGGTTGTCATTCACATCTACATAGGCAGCATCTACTTCTTTATGCAGCACAGTGAGCGCCTCTGAAACTTTGTTGTACTGGTATAAAATAAGTTCATTTTGGTGCCTGTTAAAGGTTTGGAAAGCCAACTCGTCTGGGTTGTTTTTCCATATAATACGTGGAATATAATAAGCCTCTACGGGGATTTTAGATGTTTTTGCGCCCTCTAGCTCATAGAGGTGTAAGCTCACTATTGCGTTGTTTTCTCCCGCCTTAGGGTATTTAAATGTTTGCAATGTAGGGTATAAGTCTGCTCCATAAATAGGCATAGAATACTCAGGCACCGCTGTTTCGTCAAATCTTAAAAAAGCCAAATGTGTTCCTTCAGGGCTCCACTCAAAAGCGCGAACAAAACCAAATTCTTCCTCGTAAACCCAATCCGTTATACCATTGATAATACGGTTCTTTTCACCGTCAAAAGTGAGCTGTTTGGTTTGCTGGGTCTTGAGGTCAAAAACATAAAGGTTGTTTTGGTATCCATAGGCTACAAGGGTACCGTCTGGAGACAAACTAGGCTCTTGCACTGGAGCTTCGGCAATTTTAATCAAAGCCTTTGTAGCAAAATCATACAGATAATAAGTGCCCAGTGCGGACCTTCTGTAAATGGGTTTTAAATCTGTAGCCAAAAGCACTTTTGATTCATCTGCACTAAAGGCGTAAGAACTCATATAAGCAATGTCTTCCAAATCTTCTGTAGACAACAAAGTAGCCGTTTTTTCTAAGGTTTCGTAGTCGTATAAATCTATGGTTTGCACCTTAGAAGCCCTGTCGTAATTGAGTAAAGTGTACTGTGTGCCGTTATTTCTAGACCGGAGCACATCCATTCCTTCCGTTCTAAAGGTTCCGTCGTAAATAGCCGCCACAGTAACTTCTTTATCTTGGGCTAAAGCAGCATTCAAGGCCATAAGGCCGATGCCTAAAAGTAAAAATATTTTTTTCATACGAATGGTTTCATCACAAGGCAAGCCCCTGTATTTTCTGGTAAAAGCTCCTAAAAATAACATTTTAATACGAGAATCTTTAAAGAAACTACAAATAGGTCATAAAATGGGATTTAACTATCTTAGCAGGACAAAAAAAAATCTATGTCTAACCCCATTCAAGGATTCTCAAAACTTTCTAAAGAAGAAAAAATAGACTGGGTATCTCAAACGTTTACCCAAGGAGATCCTGAAACAAAAAACCTACTCACCCAATACTGGCATGAGGACAAGGCCTTGCAAAAATTACATGATGAATTTATTGAAAACACCCTCAGTAATTTTTATGTGCCCCTTGGAATTGCGCCAAATTTTTTAATTAATGGCAAGCTTTATGCCATTCCAATGGCTATTGAAGAAAGTTCCGTTGTGGCTGCAGCGAGTAAAGCAGCAAAGTTTTGGGGAACCCGAGGCGGGTTTAAAACCGAAGTACTGGGCACTGAAAAAATAGGCCAAGTACATTTTTTCTTTCAAGGTGATCCCAAAAAAATAAAGGCTTTTTTCACCCATATAAAACCCATTTTATTGGCAGACTGCGCCCCACTCACTGCTAATATGGAAAAGCGTGGCGGTGGGATTAGCGACCTGATGTTGAGAGACAAAACTTCAGATTTGGCCCATTATTTTCAAATACATGCTGTGTTCCAAACAGCAGATGCTATGGGCGCCAACTTCATTAACTCTTGTTTGGAGCAATTTGCCACAAGCTTAAAAAGAGAAGCACATCAATACCATGGATTTTCTGCAGAAGAACAATCTATAGAAGTAGTCATGAGCATTCTTTCTAATTATGTACCCAACTGCACCGTGAGGGCTACTGTATCTTGTCCTGTAGCAGATTTAGAAGGCATTGATGGGGCATCCGGTGTTATTTTTGCTCAGAAAATGGTGCAAGCGGTTGCTATTGCAAAAGCAGAACCACATAGGGCTGTCACACACAACAAAGGCATTATGAATGGCGTAGACGCTGTGGTATTAGCAACGGGGAATGATTTTAGGGCTATTGAAGCTGGTGTTCACGCCTATGCCGCTAAAGATGGCAGCTATTCAAGCCTTACCCATGCTAGTATAGAAAATGGTGTTTTTAGCTTTTGGATAGAACTGCCTTTGGCGCTAGGAACCGTTGGAGGACTCACCAATTTACACCCTTTAGTGAAATGGTCTATGGCTGTCTTACAAAAACCTTCTGCTAAGCAACTTATGGAAATTGTTGCTGTAGCTGGACTCGCTCAAAATTTCGCAGCCTTGCATTCTTTAGTGACCAGTGGAATTCAAAAAGGCCATATGAAAATGCACCTTTTAAATATCTTAAACCAATTAGGGGCAACAGAAGCTGAAAAAGTAGAATTGGTGGCCTATTATAAAGACCAAACTGCAACACACAGTCATGTAGTCAGTAGCTTTAAAACCTTGAGAAAAAATGGATCGCTATGAATCTAATTCCTGAGACAGGCAGAAGAAATAGATTGGCCAACAGGTTCTACAGCCACGGAAAACTATTGCTCACCAGTGAGTATTTGGTACTAGATGGTGCAGAGGCTATTGCTATTCCTTGCCGCTTTGGTCAAGACCTTGAATTCGAATCCACCCAAACAGGCTGTGTACAATGGAAAGCCTACTCAAAGGACCAGAGCATTTGGGGAGATTTCAATTTTTCTCTAGATCTTTTAGACCAACCCAAAGAAGAGAACAGCAATAGCGAACTTGAATTTTTAATTCAATTGCTACAAACCGCCAGAAAACTAAACCCCACATTTTTAAAAAACAGCCCTGGTATTTCCGTAAGTACCCACTTAGAATTTCCGAGAGATTGGGGACTGGGAAGTTCTTCTACACTCATTCATAATGTGGCGCTCTGGGCTGAAGTAAACCCCTATGAATTGTTGTCCCTAACCATGGGTGGTTCAGGCTATGATATTGCATGTGCTGGTGCAACACATCCCATATCTTTTGTCATTAATCCCGGAAAAACACCCTTAAAAATAGCGCCAATCACTTTAGGGAAAGCAATACAAGAACAATCTGTATTTGTACACTTAAACAGCAAACAAGACAGTAGAGAAGCTATAAGTGCTTATTTAAAACAAAAGGAGTTAGCAAACTTCTCCCTGAAAAATAGTCTCAAAGAAATCAATGAATTAAGCGTTCAATTGGCCAGAGCTAAAAACGCAAAACAGCTCGAAAATTACATCAGGCTTCACGAGTCTTTTATTGGGAATATCATTCAACAGACCCCGGTCAAGGAGCGGCTGTTTAAAGACTTTAAAGGCGCTGTAAAAAGCCTTGGAGGTTGGGGAGGCGATTTTATTATGGCAGTCTCAGAGACGTTGTCGCCTGCTGAAACAAAAGAGTATTTTTTAGAGAAAGGATACCCAACCAGCTTTTATTATACTGAAATGATAGGTTAATTCGCAGCAATAATCTCATAAAAAAAAGCGGCCTAAAGGCCGCTTTTTTTTATCAATTTGTGTGCTTTCTACTAATAGAAAACTGCCCTGTTGTCTTCAATAGTGGCTGTTTCTTTTAAGGCATTATAACTACTAAAAAATATACTGTTTTGGGTTCCTGCCTTAAGCGCTTCTGCGTAAGTAGCATAGCTATCTAACGCAACGGCTTCTTGTTTTTTATTGAGCTGTACCAAGAATACACCTGTCTCCCCTACTAGCAAAGATGAGGTGGCTCCTTCAGTTAAATTAAAGGCCTTACCTACCACATAAGCTTCTCTACCTGCACCAGGAATAATCGGGCTCTTCACGCTTAATGCAGAAGCTGTTTCTACTGATTGTCCTGAAGCGGCTGCAAAAGACTCAAGTGTATTGCCTCCTTTATTGTTAAGAATCCAAGCGGCTTTCTTTTCCTTTCTCAAGATTGGAAGCGCTGTAGCAGAAGCATCTGCAACAGTCATGGTTCCTGAACGGTATCTGGCTGTAAGTTGCACAATGGCATAACCATTGTTTACATTAAATCTTTTAATAGCACCTAAATCTGTGTCTTCGTTAAAGGCCCATTGAACGACCCCTCTTTGTGCAGCAAGACCAGGAAGGTTTTCATCCATAGCCAATAACTTATTGACACTTCTTACGTCAAAGTTACCTTCTTTGGCAATACCTACATATTCTTTAGGGTTTTCAGTAACCTCCATTTCAAACTTGGTCGCTTGAGTGAAAATGGTATTGATTGTTTGCTCAGAAGGAGCAATATCTCTACTCAGCGTAGCAATTTGGAAAATATCCTGTTTGTCGTCTACCCTAACAATATGGAAACCAAATTCTGTTTCAACCAATCCAATAGCGTCTACGCTATTAGAAAACACAAAATCATTGAATTTTGGTGTCATTTGTCCTTCTTGGAAAAAGCCTAAATCTCCACCTCTTGAAGCTGTAGGTCCATCTGAATTATCTCTGGCCAATTCAGCAAAAACAGTAGTTGATTTTTTAGCTTCTATAAGCAATCTGTTGGCCTCTTTTCTTGCTTCCTCTTTTGTTCTTGTTACAGTTGGGCTTACACGCTCAGCTCCAACAAAAGAAATTAAAATATGAGATGCTTTTACGGTACCATTATTTTTTTTAGCGACTAGCTTAGATACATTGTAAGCATTATTTTCTTTGTAAGGCCCAAAAGTTTGTCCTGGATTTAAACTGATAATTGAGTCTTTAAAAGTGCTCACAATTTCATTCTTAGCCCTAAAAATAGTATCGTAAGTAGTGTCTGAGTTGCGTTCTAAAAACGCCCCTAAATCTGTTGTGTTTAGAAAACCAGCTACTTTCTCAGTAGTTCCTGTGTTTTCATTGTACTCCTCTGTGTCTGAAAGCAAACCAACTACAGCGTCTTTTACGGCCTGTTCGTCTTCTTTAGATGCTTTCTCCTCAAAGTAAACCAAACGAATATCTCTTGCTGGCTCCTGCTTGAATAAAGCTGGATTTTTACTGATGTAAGATTCAATCTCTCCAGCAGTTACTGTGATGGTTGTATCTGGCACAGCAGAGAAAGGCATTCTCACATAAGAGATGTCTACCTTGTCATTCGCTAATTTATAGTCAAATTTACCCTCTTCCAAGGTAGTTCCAACGCCTGCCTTAACTAGGTTAAAATACATTTGTTCTTTAGCAGACTGCATAATGGCTAATTCGTCTTGCAACCAAAGAGAATATCTGTAAGGGTTATTGGCTTTCCAATCTGCAACTGCAGCAATGAACAAAGATTCACTAAAAATACCGTTCTCATCTTGAAACTCTGGTTGGTTTGAATAAGATGGTGTATTCTTTATAAAATTCATGATCTGATCTCCTTCTACTGAGATACCCAAATCTTCAATTTCTTGATTTAGCAAACTTGTTCTCAAGGATGAATTCCAAACTTGGTTCACCAATTGAACAGTGGTTGCTTGGCTTCCCGCCCTTTGGGCAGCAACTTCTAACTTTTGACGAAAGTCATCTATAGAAATCTCTTCTCCATTGACACTTCCAATGGCTGATCCTCCCATAGGAGATCCGCTTCCGCTATTGGTAAATACTCCTGAAATTACAAAAGCAAATAACGCCAATCCAATGATAAGGATTAACACCGTGGTTCTCTGTCTTATTTTTTCTAATACTGCCATTTTCTAAATATCTTTTAATCAGTTGGCGAAAATACCATTTTCTTTTTAAATTTTATTCGCTTCTTCTAATTTTTAAACTTTTATAAAGTGCTTTATTCCTTTTCAAGCACCTCTAAAGAGACCAAATCTATTTTATTACCTGAAACCTCCAAAATAGTAAAACAATAAAAGCCAATAATAATACTTTCATTTAAGGTAGGAATCTCGCCTGTCACATGAACAATTAACCCACCCAAAGTACCGTATTCGTCTCGCTCTTCAAGATCTAAATGATAGGTTTCATTGAGATAATCCACTTCTAGTCTTGCAGAAAATTTATAGGTGTTTTCAGACAATTGTTCTTCAATTAAGTCTGTGCTGTCATGCTCGTCTTCTATTTCTCCAAACAATTCCTCTACAATGTCCTCTACGGTAACCATCCCTGAAGTTCCTCCGTACTCATCCAATACAATGGCTATGCTCTTTCTCTTCTTGGTCAGTACATTCAATATATCATTAATTAACATGGTCTCTGGCACATACTCAATAGGCAAAAGCATGCTCTTAATCGTTTGGGGCTTTTTAAAAAGCTCATAGGAATGAACGTAGCCAATAATATTGTCTATGGTATCTTTGTACACCAACAATTTTGAAAATCCTGTCTCTGTAAAAATCTTCACTAAATTCTTTGGACTTTCATGTATTTCCACTGCGCACAAATCTGTCCTTGGCACCATTACATCTCTAGCTTTTACTGCAGAGAATTCTAACGCATTTTGAAATATTTGAATTTCAGAATCTACCTCGTCCTCGGTCGCAACTGCCTCCATTTGCTCCGTAATATAGTCGCCAATTTCCAATTTACTAAAGGCCAATGGAACTGAATCTCCAGAAGTTTTAAAAATCACCCTTAAAATCAAATCTGAAATAAAGATCACAAAATTAGATACCTGTGAAAAAATAAAATAAAACACATAGGCTGGAAATGCTAGGGCCTTGATCAAAGTATTGGCATAAATCTGAAACAGTACTTTAGGCAAAAATTCTGCCGTGAGTAAAATAACTAGCGTAGAAATTACCGTTTGTGTAAGTAAACTAAAGTCTGTAAAAAATAAACTTAATGCTGGAGATGTTAAAGGTGCCCATTTTTCAAATAGTCCTATGAGTAAGTCTCCCATGAATAAACCGTATATAACCAAGGCTACATTATTACCAATCAACATGGTAGCGATGAATTTCGAAGGTCTTTTGGTTAACCTAGTCAGGATTTTAGACAGAAACCCCTCTTGTTTTTTTTCTATCTCAATATGAATTTTATTCGCTGAAATAAAAGCAATCTCCATCCCAGAAAAAAAGGCGGAAAAGAAGAGAGATACTATAATAATTATGACGTCTGAGTCCACTATTTTTTATTTTCGTTTTGTCTTTTTTCAAATTTCAACCTGTAATTTCTTCTAAAGAAGAACATCCCAATTGAAACAGCACCAAAGAGCAAGAAAATACCTATTTCCTCTAATGAACTTCCCCAAAGCTTGATCACTTTAACTAGGGAGAAAACAGCCACTATTAAATATAAGTACTCTGTATATTTTAAAATTCTAATCATCGCTTTCTGTATCTTTAATGGTCATATACCCAAAAGTTTTGTGGGCATTTAAAAAACTAAAATCTCTATTAAAGTCCATACCTTTTCCATCCATAATGGTTTGGTTTTCTGGATTGGTATAGGTGAATTTTTCTTCGGTAAAAATCCATTCTCCTATTTGATCATAGTATAATTGTGGGGTTTCCAACTGCTTCCCGTCATGTGTAGTAATGACCACATTACCCCTCAAATCTATTACATTTGTAGCAGAATAAATAATCCCATAATCGGATTTAACCACGCTTTTCTTGCCTTCTGAATCAAACACCTCCAAAACGAGTCCATCTGGAAAAGTCCTGTATGGGAATGCCAAATGTTGGTAATCCATACTTTTTGAACTCCTCAAAATAGCAATAAGCCTGGCATCTTTTTTTAATGCCCCGCCCATGGCCACTTCCATCGGTATTTCAGAAAACTCAGCTGTTTCAGTATAATACAATATAAAATTTTCCGCTACCCCCTGAGGAGACACCTTTGGGTCTTCAAAAACAACTGTCCCTTCATTTGAATTACAACTAAAAAAAAGTATTGCCGTTACAAATGTAATGGCAATACTTTTTAAATATTTAATGGTTTTTATGTGTTTCATTTATAGGTTTGGCACCGCAACGCTACCACCTACCCAGCAGTTAAAAGTAACTGTTTTTCCCGCCAAACCTGAAGAGAAAATATCTGTTTTAGATGGCGCTAATGCCATATAACGTTCAATCGTTTGATTTGCCCTACTTCTTAAAGATAAGTCTACACGAGCTGCTTTTTTAGCTACTTCTGCTGCCTTCCAATAAATAGCTCTTTTCTCAAAAGTAGTGCTCCCACATTCGTTAGCAGATTCTGCGTACAATCCAGCAATGAGTAAATAAGCTTTTCCCATTGAAGGATTATTGTCTATAGATTTCTGAGCGTAGTTTCTAGCCAAACTTTTATTGCCCTTCTTATAAATTGTGGCTATTTTATAAAGTATGTTGGCTTTCTTTTTAGTGTCAGACTCTAAACTTACTGCCTTATTAAAGTCTGCTACAGCTCCTTGGCTATTTCTTGCATTCATTTTAAGTAAGCCTAAATAAAAATACGTATCTGAAGTTGGATCTAAAGCGTTTTGGGCTTCAACTAATTTAACAAATAATGGGTCTTCAGTACACTCTTTGCTGTACATTCTACCTACAGCAGATTTAACCCATTTTACATCAGTTTTCTTTTCTTCAAAATTCTTCTCGTAAAGCGGAATTAAGTTTTCACAGTTGGCTAAATTCCCCAGCTTGGTGTCTATACTTTCATTGATCTTTACAAAAGTTTCTGATTTACTCTCTGCAATCGATAATTGTCTTTTTTCTCTAGAAGATATATTACCAGCATCTTCTTTGGCCTGTAATTTGTTTACCATTTGATTAAGAGACTCTACTTCTTCTTCTATTTTAGAACCTACCTGATCATATGTCTCAAACACAGCGTCTAAATCTTTTATACCCGCAGCATTCAAATCTACTAAGTATGAAAAATACACATAAAGTGCTTTCGCATTAGTAAAATGAATACGGTCTTGGTTAAATGCCTGGTCTAAAATCGAGAAAATTTCTTCTGTAGTGGCAATCTTCTCGTCATTTTTTAACATGGCTTGGTCAATAAGCATGTCTGCCAAAGCCTCTCTTTCAGGGAAGATTTCTCTGTATTTTGGATACAAAGCAAGTAACTGATCTACAAAAGCTTTCTTTTCATCTCCTGCGCTATTTTGAATTTTATACTTTAAAATTCGTTCCCCGTACACAAAGTTAGCAGGATTTAATTCTGGACACGCCTCGTATACTATCTTCCATGGCTCATAGGCTGAATCGTAATTTTTCACTTTTACAAATTCTGAGTAGATAGATAAATTGGTTGCACAGTCTTGCGCCTGTAATTTAAAAACGCCAACGAAACCAATTAGGGCTATGGTCAATATGTGCAGTTTCTTTTTCATGGTGGTGTTATGTATTGTGGTTAATTATAAAAATAAGGGCTAAAAATAATTAATTTATTTTTCTTTTCAAGAACCATCTGTCATTTAATGAGAGTCCAACGCGAAGGCTCAAGTAATTTTCTTTAATCAAACCGGCCTTTGAGGTACCTAAAGCACCCATTTCAATCCCGATGTTCAAATTAGAAAAAGTGCCTCCCATTGGTAAACCTACACCAATATTTGTGCCAAAATCTTTAATAGCCTGATTGTTTACCTGCATCCCTGTATTGACTAATCTAATTCCAAAGCGATAAGTCGCTCTCTTAAAAAATGAAGCGAATGGAGCGTAATCAGGCACATAATAACCGCCCACCCTAAGGGTAGATGCTTCAGAATATGCCACATTTGATTGGCTTAGAAAAGTACTGCTAAAACTACCCATCTCCTGAATGGTATAAGAGGCCCCTAGTAGCCATTTTTTGTTTTCTCCTATCCCAAGACCTAAAGTTGTAACAGAGGGAATTTTAACGGTATTGTTTTTTAAATTGGCGGCCTCCAGGTCTAAGTCAGAGACTTCTAATTCTGACCCATTAACCAATGAGAGCGAACCTACTTGTTGCGTATTACTCGCTTTCAAGTCCAACCCTGTTGTATGAACAAAAGAAGTGTACAAAGTCAGTTTATCTGTAATATTTGGCGTGTAATTGGCCGCCATCTGAAAATTAAAACCATTCATTCTTGAAGTTCTTCGGTCTATGGTTCCAAACAATACAGAACTCAAAGACTGTACCCTTTCTTTATTTACAGTCCCAAAATTAGCAAAGGCAGAAGCCCCTACCGTAAAGTTTTTTATTGGCGCAGCACCTAATGAGAAATATATTTTACTGAGCCCTCCGTCTCCTGAGAAAACATTTGTAATGGTTTCACCATTGGCATTTTCTGCGCTAGAATTTAAAATATACCCCATAGAGGTAACTGGTGTAATACCAAAACCAATACCAATGTTTTCCGCTATGGGCATAGCTACAGACAAATAATCAATAGCTGTTAAGGCAGTGCTTTTTTCTTGGGTATCTGAAGTCAAGGCCATTCTACGGTGAGAAACACCCACAGTATAAGTGGTGAGCTTCAAGAGACCATAAGAAGCTGGGTTCTGAAGGTTTACATGAATGGAATCCCCATAGATACTTAACCCCCCCATGGCATTGTTCTCCACCGTATTCGCAGGATTAAAAGTGCCCAAACCAAAATATGAATAGGGAGAAACCGTGCCGTCTTGGGCGTTAGTTTTTATAAATAGACAAATAACAAGGGTGAAGAATAACTTTTTAAACATCTAAAGCGTGTTATAATCAAGCAATTGGCATAAGCCTTGTACCAGAAAATTAGAATGGGCAAATATGGTATTTTTTAGTCGTTTAGACAAGAATTGTGCGTCTCCACCTGTTAAAATAAGTGTTAAATCTTTATGTGTACTCCCAAAACTGCTTTGCCAACCTTCTATTTCAAAGACCAATCCATTGACAGCTCCAGCTAAAATGCTGTTCTGAGTATTTGTGCCTAGGGCAATAAATGCCTCATTTAAAGTAACAAATGGCAATTTGTTTGTATAATCATGCATGGCTTTAAAACGCATTTGTAACCCTGGGGAAATTGCGCCACCCCGGTAGATTCCATCTGATGAAATAAAATCATAGGTCACACAACTGCCCGCGTCTACCACCAAACAGTTTTTTCCTGGGTATTTGAACGAAGCTGCAGCTACCAGACCAATTCGGTCTGCCCCTAGAGTTTCTGGGGTCTCATATTTGTTTTCAAATGGTAGCTTCATTTCACTATTCACCTCCAAAAGAATTGTTTTTTCCTTCAAAAAAAGACGAGTTTTCGGATCAACAACGACTACAGAGCACAAAATAGCCTGTTTTATACCTGGAAAATCAAAAAACAAACCAACAAGTGTTGTGTACATGTCTTTGTGCTCAAATTGAGCTCTAAACACCTCATCTTCTTGCCTGTAGACCACCAACTTACCAAAGGTATTACCTATGTCTAGCACTAGTTTCATGCTACAAAGATGTGAAATCTAAAAAAACAATTGCCTTTTTTTCTCTTTTTGTTTGTATATCCTAAATTAGAAATTATATTTGCATCCGCTTAATAGCATGGTGCCTTAGCTCAGTTGGTAGAGCAATGGACTGAAAATCCATGTGTCCCTGGTTCGATTCCTGGAGGCACCACTTAAAGCACAAAAACCCACTCCTAGGAGTGGGTTTTTTTATGCCTATAAGTGTCAAAAGCTTGCTTTTGTAAGCGAAGAGGGATAAAAAAACATACGCTTGCGAAGCAAGTGGTTTTTGTATTTTCAACAGAGGGGCCAAAGGAACAGCGAAGCCTGTAAAGGCGAAGCTATCTCCTGGTAGGGAGAGAGGCGAAGCTATTTTTAAAGTACCTATGCAACATAAACACCTTTATTCAATTTAATCTGAATTAAAAAACAATAACTTTAACAGATGAAAAACTATCTTTTATTGCTTTTTGCTTTTGCCTTGCTTTGTGGTTGTGTGAATAGAACAAACCAAAACAAAGATCAAATACACGCCAAAAACACCATGAGAGAATCCCTGCGACATATTGTGCTATTTAAATTTAAAGAATCTTCTAGCAGTGCTGATCTTAAAAAAATTGAGTCTGCCTTTATTGCTTTGCCTTCTAAAATAAAGGAAATAAAGGATTTTGAATGGGGCTTAAACAATAGTCCCGAAGGATTAGACAAAGGCTTTACCCACTGCTTTTTTGTGACTTTTGAAAGTGAAGCGGACAGGGCTACTTATTTACCTCATCCAGATCACATGGCTTTTGTGGCCTTATTGGATGGGCATGTAGATGATGTTTTGGTGTTGGATTATTGGAGCAAATAATGGTGCTTTGTGCAAAATTGTCTCGCGAAAACCAAATAAGCATCGGCCGTAGGCCTTAGCCTAGAATTTTAGTAAGGCGTATCCCTTGAGTTGGTATGTGGTAAGTACGGTAAGTGCAGAGGTGGCCATTTCTAAACCGGGGGCCAATTCCTCTGGCATTATTTTTCTTTTAAACATAGACTGGGAACAAACGGCAATTTTAACGCCCTGAGCCAAGAGTTCTTCAAATAATGGACTGTGCGGGTTGGCAATTCCATATCGTTTGGTGTAAGCTTGATCGTTCATTACGGACCATATGGCAGAGCCGTGAATGGCTACAACCACATTTAATTGCTCTGGAGGGACACCACCCATGACGTGAAGGTTCATGAGTCGCGCTAGATTATTTAGCGCAAAGAAAACTTGGCTTTTGTCTTCATCTCCAGTAGCCACATCTACCACAATGTTATACACCATATTGGGGTCTGGCTTTTCAGCGGCCATGGGTGCGTCGCCAATAGTTCCAAAACCTTTAATCACAGGATTAACCAGTGTTTGGCCCTGGAGTATACCTATAAATGAAACGCAACATAAGAACGTAAAAAAAGGGATTTTCATAGTGGTGTTTTTTGCATATATTTGAGTGAAAGTAATTAAAAACAAGCAAATCCCATCATGAAAAAGCCCCTTTGGAACAAAAACACCAAACGATTGCTGCTATTTAGCGCGATTAAAAAAGTGGCTTTTTTGATTTGGTTTTTATACTTCTAAATCCTGGTTTATGATAAAAACAGTCTAATCCTGCCCCCAAATACTATGAATTGGGGTGATTTTTAAGCCTTTAAAAACAGCCTTTTCTGTGCCTTTATTTTCAATTTTCAATTGATTGTATGGGTTGGTATTAAAAAACTGTGCCGTCATGACTTTTTGACCACCATTCAAGAAAACCTCTATAGAAGATTGGTCTAGAAATATAGATACTGGAATTTCCGTATTGGGCAAATCTCCAATGGGCCCTATTTGAATATTTTTAAAATCTTCTTGAAAGTCTACTAATCCACTAGCGCTTCTGTCTATAGACATCTGCTGGTTTTCTGGATCTAAATGAACACTTAACAACTCCTGTTTCTGATTCACAAATGAGAAACTCATGGCAGAACCATCCCAAACAAAATCTATTTTAGATTGGTTTAGGTCTTCTGAATAAGTGACTATACTTTGCCCTGCTGGTACGGAAACATCTTTTCCTTTTTGGTCTTTTCCAATATTGTCCCATACCGGAGCTGGAGTACTAAAGAGTGTTGGAACGCCTTCTATGTCTTTTAAAGAAAGGGTTCTCGGTAGGGTCATTGCGCTGCGCCATCTTTCTGTGGGGGTGTTTTGAGCGTACAACCAATTACTCATCCAGCCTATAAACAACCGCGCTCCATCTGGGGTGTGGTTATAGGTCACTCCGGCATAATTGTCAGTACCCCAGTCTACCCACTGGTCTTCTTCTTGATCAGAGGTGAAAGTCTTGCCATCAAAATCTCCCACAAAATATTGGGTGCCACTCCCACCATTGGGTGCACCTGGATTGATGCTTATAAACAACACCCATTTTTCTGCTCCACTGGTTTCATCTGTAAAGGAAAATAAGTCTGGACACTCCCAAACACCTCCGTGGGCCCCTTGGTTTTTACCAAATTCACTCTGCTTGTTCCAATCTATTAGATTTTCAGATCCCCAAATTTGCAAGTGATCTCCTGCTACTAAAAGCATGGTCCATGCATTGGTTTTTTCATTCCAAAAAACTTTAGGGTCTCTAAAATCTTTTATCCCTGGATTGCCTATCACTGGGTTTTCCTGGTACATTTCCCAGCTGTCTCCCCCATCTAAACTGTATGCAATCCCTTGGGTCTGGTAATCTGTTTTTCCTGCTTTTTCGCCCTCCATCAGGTGGTAAGTGAAAATAGCAACCATAGCCGGGTTTTCTATTGTTCCTAAACCAGAAGTGTTTTCAAAATCTACCACGGCAGATCCTGAAAAAATATAACCGTGTTGGTCTGGAAAAAGTGCTATGGGCTTGTGCTCCCAATGCAACAAGTCTGTAGAGGTAGCATGCCCCCAATGCATGGGACCCCAAACAATATCTTCAGGATAATACTGGTAAAACAAATGGTACACTCCTTTGTAGTAGACCAAGCCGTTGGGGTCATTCATCCATTTTTCTTTGGGGGTAAAATGGTATTGGGGCCTGTGGGGCTCCTGGTATAATGGGGTGTCGTAAGTAGTCATGGAATCTGAAGGTTTACTGCTATTTTTACAGCTACCCAAAACTAAAAAAAGAAATAAGAAAATGGCTGAATTTCGCATAGGAATGAATTGTTTTTGCTAAAATAGATTTTTTTCTAAAAGGTCTCCTAATAATTTACATATTTACGACCTTAGCAGGGGAATCTTTTGATATGACTAAAAACCTCTTAATAATATTTGCTAAAAATCCAGTGCTTGGTCACTGTAAAACTAGACTAGCCAAGGGCATTGGCCCAGAAAATGCCTTGGCCGTGTACCGTATATTACTACAACATACGGCCCAAACCACCCGCAATTTAAAAGTAGATAAAGAAGTGTTTTATACTGATTTTATTGACAATGAAGACTTATGGGACCCTAGGTTTTTCCATAAGAACAAACAAATAAATGGCTCTTTAGGGGAGAAAATGCTGGCCGCATTTGAAGCCGGATTTAAAAAAGGTTACCATAAAATTGTACTTATTGGGACGGATTTGATCTCTTTAGAGGCCAGCGATATTAATGAGGCTTTTCATGCATTAGAAAAGGACTCCGTGGTTTTTGGCCCTGCCCAAGACGGCGGGTATTATCTCATTGGGCTCTCCCAAACAAGGCCTGAACTCTTCCAAAATATTCCTTGGAGCACCCATGAGGTGCTTTCAAAAAGCATAGAACGTTTGACATGCACTTACCAGGTGCTCCAAGAAAAAAATGATATAGATACCCTTGAAGACCTAGCAGAAATTCCTGTATTTTTACCCTATATTCCTTCCTTATGATACCAAAGCACTTAGAAGAATCAATAGCCTATTTAAAAGAAAAAGGATTTGACCAACCAGAAGTGGGCATTGTCCTGGGCACTGGGCTGGGGCAACTGGTCAATCACTTGGTAGAAACCATAGAAGCCCACTACAATCAAATTCCTTTTTTTCCATTAGCTACTGTTGAATTTCATTCAGGCAAATTACTTTACGGCAGTTTAGGAGGAAAAAAAGTAGTGGTCATGCAAGGCCGGTTTCATATTTATGAAGGTTATGACTTATTAGACGTTACCTACCCTATTCGGGTCATGCATGGATTAGGCATTAAGCATTTGCTCATTTCTAATGCCTCTGGCGCCATTAACCTCAACTTTAAAAAAGGTGAGATGATGCTTATAGAAGACCACCTAAACCTACAGGGCGGCTCCCCTTTAGCCTTTAAAAACGTGGCCGATTTTGGAGAGCGATTTGCAGACATGAGTAGGCCCTATGACGCCGGCTTGTCCAAAACCATCAAAGAGATTGCTATAGAAGAAAACATCCCTTTAAAAGAGGGGGTTTACGCAGCAGTAGTAGGCCCTCAATTAGAAACTAGGGCGGAATACAGGATGTTGAAAATTTTGGGAGCAGACGCCGTAGGTATGTCTACTGTACCAGAAGTGATTGTAGCCAACCACTTAAACCTTCCTGTAGCGGCTATTTCCGTTCTCACTGACGACTGCGATCCAGACCACTTAAAACCAGTAAATATTGCAGAAATTATTGCCATAGCTGGTGCAACAGAACCAAAAATGATCGTTCTTTTTAAGAAACTCATTGAGCGTTTGTAAGCCATCTAATACTTCCCATACAGGCCTTCAAGGGTTTGAGCGGCAGGCTTATTTTGAGGGGTAAATCTATTGTTTTCAGAACCACCTGCAGTGTCTAAAAACATAAACCATTTCCAAATAAAGCCTCCTTGAAACCATTCTTCGCTCCAAAATGTATCTACAATCGCACGAATGGCCCTAGACTGTGCGGCCAAATTCACTGCTTCTTTGTTCTTATCTACTAGCCAGGGTTTAGCCCCCAAATAATCTACACTTCTGTAGCCGTACTCTGTAAATACCACCTGCTTTTCGCAACTCAAAGCCAGTCCCTGTATTTTATTGAAATGGGGTTGCCAGGCCTGAATGAACGACAAATAAGAAGGGTCTCTCTCCTCTGACAAGGGAAAATAAGCGTCAATTCCAATGAAGTCTAAGGCGTCCCAAAAAAAGGTCTCTTCATATTCATCCCAATTGGCCGCATAGGTGAGCTTTCCCGAATAAACTGCTCTGATGTCTTCAATAAGGCCTTTCCAAAATTCAGGTCTGGCACGAACAAATGCCTTGAGTTCCGTTCCTATGCAAAAAAGCGGAATGTCTAACTGCTGTGCCAAACGCGCAAAGCGTAAAATAAAGGCGCTATACTGGCTTTCAAAAAGCTTCCAATCTTTGGGAGAATTCATTTTGATACGACCCGTGAACGCGCCATCTCTGACCCATATTTGGGGTTTTAACATCACTTGAATATTGCCCTTTTGTAGCTGCTCAAAATACTGTTGAATGCCTGCCTCTGTCTCTCCATACCACTGACGTTCAGGGGTGTAATTGAGCCCAGGAGATGCTGTAGAGCGCATCATGGCAAAAGGCATAAGAGCCACCCAATTGGCATTTACCGCTTCCACACTTTGGACATGCTTTGGCAAGACTTTATTTCCTGAAGACACAAAACTCAGCCCGTTTATTTTTGACTGGGAATGTAAAAACCCAAGCCCAGAAATAACGAATACAAAAAGCAGGATTAAAGAGCGATTCATGGTTTTTTTATTTTAAAAGTAGGATATTTACAGGAACAATTCACGCTGTAAGGCAAGTTGGACCCTTAAAATGCAGTGCAGTGACAAAAATATATGGAACAAGTAGTTATTATAGGAAATGGAATTGCTGGTATCACAGCCGCCAGGCATATTAGAAAAAATTCTAATGCAGCCATTACTGTTATTTCTTCTGAGACCCCTCATTTCTTTTCTAGAACAGCCCTCATGTATGTGTATATGGGACACATGACTTTTGAACACACTAAACCCTATGAGGATTGGTTCTGGGAAAAAAACCGAATAGGGCTCGTACAAGACCATGTGAAACAAATAGATACAGAAAAAAAACAGCTGTTTTTAGACCAATCTGCTCCAATTTCTTTTGACAAACTCATTATAGCCACAGGCTCAAAACCTAGCTTTCACCAATGGCCTGGCCAAGAATTAAAAGGTGTTCAAGGCCTCTATCACAAAAGAGATTTGGATCTTTTAGAAGCCAACGCCCCAAATGCGCAAGTCTGTAAAAGGGCTGTTGTGGTTGGCGGCGGTCTCATTGGAATTGAATTGGCAGAAATGCTACACAGCAGACACATCCCTGTGACTTTTCTGGTCAGAGAAGCGCATTTTTGGGAAGGGGTATTGCCCACAAAAAATGCAAAATTACTCAATGACCACATTTTATCCCACGGCATAGACCTGAGGCTTAACACCGAACTAAAAGAAATTATTGGCGGGGACCAAGGAAAGGTGAAAGCAGTCTTAACAAGTAACAATGAGCTTATTGAATGTCAGTTAGTTGGCATCACTACTGGGGTAGAACCCAATATAGATTTTATAAAAAACACCCCCATTGCATTAGACAAAGGGATTTTGGTCAATAAATACTTAGAGACCAATATAGCAGGTGTTTACGCCATAGGAGACTGTGCGCAACATACAGAGGTGACAGGCCTCAGAAGACCCATAGAAGCGGTTTGGTACACCGGTAGAATGATGGGAGAAACCTTAGCCCAAACCATTTGCGGCAACAAAACGGCCTATAAACCAGGTCATTGGTTCAATTCTGCTAAATTTTTTGAGGTAGAATACCAGACCTATGGTTGGGTAAATACCGACAAAAGAAAGCAGGAGCACGAGCAGCATTTTCACTGGCAACACCCTCATGAGCCCATCGCTATTACTGCTGCATACCACAAAGAAACCAATCAATTACTGGGGGTAAATGTATTTGGAATTAGACTGAGGCATGCTGTTTTAGACGCTTGGCTCAGCCAACATAAATCTTTAGATTATTGTTTGGCCCATTGGGCCGATGCCCTTTTTGACCCCGAATTCAGTAACTCACATCAAAAAGACCTTTTAAACCATTACAACACTGTTTTTCAAAAAGCACTCAAGCCAGTAAAAAAATCCTGGACGAGAATATTTAATCCGTTTAGCACCAAAAAATGAAACAATTACAACAGTTAGGAATCGTATTGTTTTTATTGGGGATTTTCACCTTTAGCAGTGCTATTTTTATGGGGACTTTTAGTCCAACAAAAGCACAGCTCACTGCCTTGATGACAGAAAAGGGAATTAGCTCTAAGGTGTTTGAGTCCAATGCCGTGGCGGCACTTACTAACAGTTCATTTAATAATATTCATAGCCTTAAAAATGCTTTGTCTGCCGTAGTTTTAAAGACTAACGATGATCACAGGGCGGCGGCAAAAAAGAAAGGAATCTCTAAGGAAGCGCGAAAAGAAGCTTATGGGAATATTATTTATAGCGCACCAAAGGATTTGGCATTTATATTGGGAAAGGCATCGGCCAAAGGCCTAGTAGCAGAAAACAGCCTGCTTTTTTTCTGGCTTAGTTTTGGACTGGGTATCTTTGGAGCCCTTTTATTCATTGTTCCACAAGTCATTACGGAAGGCCCTAAAGGGATTAAAAACAACGGGATTTACAAACAAAATAGCACCAATAAAGGTTTTATTGCCTGGGGTGTTTTTGCCTATTTAATTGGCTTTTATTTAGTGCTTTACTTTGCGCCCCAATACACCATTCATTGGACCCTTATGCTAGACCCTCTATCCTACGCACTTAATGGAGGTCCTGCCAGCCAATGGTTTGTGTATGGATTTATGTATTGTGTAATTATGGTGGTTATGGCCATTCGCATGTATATAAAGTACAGGCATGTGAATTATCAAATCTTACGCACCACCTCTGTGCTCTTTTTTCAAATTGTTTTTGCGTTTTTAATTCCAGAAATCATGACCAGGCTGCAACTGCCTGCCACAGATTTTAAAAACGCCTTCCCCTTAGATTATGATTTCTTTTTTAGCTGGAACCTCAACAAACTCATAGACTCCGGTGGCCTTGGATTGTTTATTCTGGTATGGGGTATTTTATTGACCCTCGTGGTGGTTCCTGTAATGGTCTATTTCTTTGGAAAAAGATGGTACTGCTCATGGGTATGTGGCTGTGGTGGTTTGGCAGAAACCTTGGGCGACCCTTATAGACAGCATTCAAGCAAATCCCTTTTTTCCTGGAAAGTAGAGCGGTGGTTGGTGCATGGGGTATTGGTCTTTGCGGTGCTCATGACAGCCGCTACACTTTACAGTTTTTTTACGGGAAACACCAGCCTAGTCGGAATTAAAACACAATCCATTCAAAACACCTACAGCTTTTTAATAGGCGCTATTTTCGCGGGAGTTATTGGCACCGGATTCTATCCTATTTTTGGGAACAGGGTGTGGTGTCGTTTTGGCTGCCCACTAGCGGCTTACTTAGGTTTTGTTCAGCGGTTTAAATCCAGGTTTAGAATCACCACCAATGGAGGGCAATGTATCTCTTGTGGGAATTGCAGTACTTACTGTGAAATGGGCATAGACGTTAGGGCCTATGCGCAAAAAGGAGAAAACATTGTGCGTTCCAGTTGTGTGGGCTGTGGGGTGTGTTCTGCCGTCTGCCCCAGAGGAGTATTGAAGCTAGAGCAAGGTCCTGAGTCTGGCAGAATTAATCCTACGGAAATACTATTGGGGAACGACGTTTCACTGATAGATTTGCTCAATAAAAAATAAGTAATGGGTTTGGCAGACCAAAAACATTTGATATATAAAATAAAAATAGGTATTTGTGACATTTGATCCTTTAAACCCACCCAAAATAGTAGTGATTATTCCTGCCTATAACGAGGCCCAATCCATAGGTTTGGTCCTGGCTGAAATTCCTGCTATAGTCAGCGAGGTGATTGTGGTGAACAATCGCTCTACAGATGAAACTGTAGCTGTAGCAGAAAAGGCAGGCGCGAAGGTGCTTACGGAAAATAAAATGGGCTACGGACACGCCTGCCTTAAAGGGATGGCATATGTGGCTCAAATGGAGAAACTTCCTGAAATTATTGTTTTTTTAGATGGCGATTATTCAGATTTCCCAGAGGAGCTGCTGGACTTGGTTGCGCCTATCATCAATGATGGCTATGACTTTGTAGTGGGGGCACGTAAAAAAGCCCTCAGAGAAGCAGGCAGTATGACCCCCCAACAGGTCTTTGGAAACGCCTTAGCCTGCACGCTCATGAAACTCTTTTTTAGGGCTACTTTTACTGACCTAGGTCCCTTTAGAGCTATAAAATACAAGCGATTATTGGACATGAATATGTCCGACACTACCTATGGTTGGACCGTAGAAATGCAACTCAAAGCCCTTCGCAACCGCTTAAAATACAAAGAAATAGGGGTGAGATATAAAAAAAGAATTGGGGTCTCTAAGGTGTCAGGAACTGTAAAAGGCACTATATTTGCCGGCGTAAAGATCCTGGGTTGGATTTTTAAATACAGTTTCAAATAACATGGAATACCCACTGGCCTATCTTATTATATCTCTTTACACACTTGCTTTACTGTTGGTATTCTTTTACAGTTTAGCACAACTCAATTTGCTGTTTAACTACTTAAAACACAAAAGAAGTGGTGCTCATGGCCCCTTGATAGATTTGAGTAAAAAAGAGCTGGTACCTTATGTCACCATTCAACTGCCTATATACAACGAGGCCTATGTGGTAGAGCGTTTGCTCGAAAACATAGCCCTGATGGACTATCCTTTAGACCGCCTGGAAATACAAGTCCTAGATGACTCTACCGATGAATCTGTAGAGAAAACAGCCCTTCATATTGAAGCTTTGAGAAAAAAGGGCTTGGACATTGTTCATGTGAGAAGAAGCAATAGATCCGGCTATAAAGCAGGCGCCCTTAAAGAAGGACTCGCCTTAGCTAAAGGAAGTCTCATCGCTATTTTTGACGCAGATTTCTTGCCTCAAAAAGATTGGTTGTTACGCACAGTGCCCCATTTTGGCAGTGAAGAAATTGGGGTGGTTCAAACCAGATGGGGCCACCTGAACAGGAATTACTCTATACTGACCAGAATACAAGCTTTTGCCTTAGACGCACATTTCACCTTGGAACAAGTAGGTAGAAATGCGCAGGGCCATTTTATTAATTTCAATGGTACCGCTGGAATTTGGAGAAAAACTTGTATTGAAGATGCAGGCAACTGGGAAGGAGACACCTTAACAGAAGACTTGGATTTATCCTATAGGGCCCAACTCAAAAACTGGAAATTTAAATACCTTGAAGAAGTAGAGACTCCTGCAGAATTGCCCGTAGTGATTAGTGCTGCCAGATCCCAACAATTTAGATGGAATAAAGGCGGGGCAGAGAATTTCAGAAAATCTGTGCGCAAGGTATTGGCTGCGCCCCATTTAAGTTGGAAAACCAAATTCCATGGCGTTATGCACCTCTTGAACTCTTCTATGTTTTTATGTGTTTTTACTGTGGCGGTTTTAAGTATTCCCATGATGTACATCAAAAGTATTTTTCCTGAATTGGCTTGGGTATTTGAAGTCACTAGTTTTTTCATTGTCAGCACCATCATCCTTTTTATTTGCTATTGGTTTACCTATAAAAACACCCAAGGCAAAGGAATAGAGCACTTTTTACAATATATTGGATTGTTCTTTACTTTCTTTTCCGTAGCCCTAGGATTCTCATTACACAACTCATTGGCTGTATTGGAAGGCCATAGAGGGAAGCGCTCTGAATTTGTGAGAACACCAAAATTCAATATTAACTCTATTAAAGACTCTTGGAAAGGAAACCAATACCTGTCCAAGAAAATTTCCCCTAATGTAATTTTAGAGGGATTACTTATGTGCTATTTTTTTTACGGCATGTATATCGCTGTTCCTCTAAATGATTTTGGGCTATTTCCTTTTCATTTTATGCTGTTTTTAGGTTTCGGATTTGTATTTTTCAAGTCCTTAAGCGCTAAAATATAGGCATGTTCTCTTTTTTGAAGCTTTACGCATACCCCCTCGCCCTTCTGCTAATAACAGGCCTAATGTACTGGAGTTTTGGCTATGATTTAAACCGAACAGATTCTGTTAAACTCATTGGATTAGCAGCCGCTTTATATGGCCTCAGCTATCAGGTATTAAAAACCACTAGCTCAAATTTTAAAAGCAATGGAAATAAAGAGGTCTTCCAACTGCTCGTGGTGGCTGGAATTGTATTCAGGGTTTTGCTATTTGGCGCTACACCTGAATTGTCTCAAGACTTTTACAGGTACCTCTGGGATGGTCATTTATTGATTAATGGCATTAACCCTTACATATATCTTCCAAAAGAAATCATTGATCAAGTGAACCCTTGGATGCCTAATGCAGCATTACTTTTTGAGAAAATGGGTGATTTGAGCCAAAAGCACTATTCCAATTACCCGCCAGTAAGCCAATACGTCTATGGCCTTGCTGCCTATATTGGGAACAAATCCATAGCGGTTTCTGTGCTTGTTTTTAAGATAGTTGTATTGGTTGCAGACCTGCTTGTTCTGTTTTTTACAACACGTTTGCTGGGCTATTTTAAGGAGCCCCTTTGGAAATCTTTCTTTTATTTTCTAAATCCTTTAGTCATTCTTGAACTCAGCGGAAACCTACATTTAGAAGGCGTAATGGTGGCCTTTTTTCTAGCAGCCATTTGGGCGTTGGTAAAAGTATCTCAGCGCCAAAGAAATTCATCTGAAGCGCCAAAGACAGAGCGCTACTACATATACAAGCTACAATCCAATCACTCCAGTGCTGGTGCATTTAAAACCAAGCTTACATTAAGTGCAGGGTCTTGGCTATTTCTTGGCGGATGCTTTTTGGCTTTGTCTATTATGACCAAATTAATCCCCATTTTATTTATTCCTTTCTTACTGTGGCCTTTGGGCGTAAAAAGATTTCTCTATTTAGGGGCTTGGATATTGGTTTTTTGCGGACTGTTCTGGGGGCCACTTATGGTGGAAGGTTTCTGGAGTTCTTATGCAGAAACCATAGGCTTGTGGTTTAATAATTTTGAATTTAATGCTTCTATTTACAACCTGATCAAGTTTATTTCCATGGACCTTGGGAATAGTGCCTACAAAACCATTTTAACCTATGGGAAAGTACTGCCCTATATGATTGTTGTATGGGCAATAGTTGTTTTTTATTGGCAGTGGAAAAAAATGGGTGGGTTACAAAAGGCGCCCTATGCTTCCATTCCTAATCGATTAAAGAGCCTTTATCTTTCGAATATCGAAGATTCCCCTGCTGTATTAAAAGTTTCCATTAGCGCCATGCTTTTAATGTTTACCGGCCATTTGTTTATTGCCACTACCGTGCACCCTTGGTACCTTTGCTTTGGTGTTGCCTTGGCCATTTATACCCCATTTAGGTATATGTATTTATGGAGCGCCATGGTCTTTTTAAGTTATATTACCTATGCCAATCCCAGTTTTAAGGAGAACTTGTGGGTCATTTCCATTGAATACTTCGTAGTTTTTGGTTTTTTAATTCGTGAAATTGTTAAAATAACAAGCTCCAGACAGGAATCTGTTAAAAATGTTTCATTAAAGGAGTGAAACTTGCCTTTAAAAGTAAACGTTTCTTTTTTTTATATACATTTGAAATGTGATTAACAGTACCACATATAAATTTTTATCCCCAACAGCTTCTTTTTCTGTTGGTTTCCATGCAGTTCACCCTTCGACTCGCATGAGTAGTACTGTGACTACCCCTAGGCGCCGCCGCCCGTAAGGGTGTTCTCTTTTTTGGAATTAGGTGTGTCCAATTCCCCCCTAGCGCAATCATTTATCCTTATCATTTATTTTTTATTAATTGCCCATGAAAATCACAATGGCCAACGCGTCTCATTTTAAGTACGCGCCAATTATTTGCGACACTATTGCAGCCTCTGCTTTGGTCCGAGGCACCGGAATAGCCAAGCGAAGTACTGAATACATTCAAAGAAAACTTCAAAACGGGAATGCCATTATTGCCCTAGACGGAGAAATCTTTGCTGGTTTCTGCTATATAGAAGTTTGGGGGCATGAAAAATTTGTAGCCAATTCAGGCCTTATTGTGCATCCTGATTACAGAAATCAAGGACTGGCTAAGAAAATCAAAAAAGCGGTTTTAGAATTGTCTTTGCAAAAATTTCCTGAAGCTAAAATCTTTGGAATTACCACAGGCCTTGCCGTGATGAAAATCAATTATGAATTGGGCTATAAGCCGGTCACTTTCTCTGAACTCACCACTGATCCAGCTTTTTGGGAAGGCTGCCAAACTTGTAAGAATTTTGACGTACTTACTAGAACAGAACAAAAAATGTGCCTTTGTACAGGCATGCTTTATGAACATAAAATAAAAAAGAAGCCCTTAAATACAAAGGCGTTCGAGCGTTTAAAAAGCATTAAGGAACAACTGTTTTTAAAGAAAAAATAAAAACCTCTAGTATGTATAATAATGGACAACTAAGGTTGGGGAGTTAAAAACACTTAAATATAAAAAACATAAAATAACACCGCTTCATTCGAAGGTGTTAGACCTAAAAATAATACCATGAAAAAATTAGTTTTAGCCTATAGTGGCGGTTTAGACACCTCTTATTGCGCCAAATACCTCAGTGCAGAGATGGGCTTTGAAGTACACGCAGTTACTGTAAATACAGGAGGCTTTGACCCAGTAGACCTCCATGAAATGGAGGAAAAAGCAATAGCATTAGGTGCTCATGCATTTAAGGCCATAGATGGAGTAGAAATTTTCTATCAAAAAGTAGTGAAATACCTCATCTTTGGAAATATATTAAAAAACAACACCTATCCGCTCTCTGTAAGTGCAGAAAGGATTGTTCAGGCCCTTGAACTCATTTCGTACGCAAAAGAAGTAGGCGCTAGTCACATTGCACATGGAAGTACTGGCGCAGGAAACGACCAAGTACGTTTTGACCTTATTTTTTCTGTCTTAGCACCAGAAATAGAAATTATCACCCCAATAAGAGACCTGCAACTGAGTAGAGAACAGGAGATTGCCTACCTAAATGCTCAAGGTATTTCGTATTCTTGGGAAAAAGCAAAATATTCTATTAACAAGGGATTGTGGGGGACTTCAGTAGGTGGTGTAGAAACCCTGGGCTCTAAAGAACCCTTACCCGAAACCGCCTACCCTTCTGCCCTATTAGAAAAAGAAAAGAAAACCATTGAATTACATTTTGAAAAAGGAGAATTTATAGGCATAGATGGTGTTTATGGGGGCCCCGTATCTCAAATTCAAAAGCTAGAAAAAATAGCATCGGCATATGCCATTGGAAGAGACATACACGTAGGAGATACCATCATTGGAATTAAAGGCCGAGTTGGGTTTGAAGCTGCAGCGGCAATAATTCTCATCAAAGCCCATAGTCTTTTAGAAAAACACTGTTTGAGCAAATGGCAGTTGCACCAAAAAGATAGCCTGGCTAGTATGTACGGCATGCTGCTTCATGAGGGACAGTATTTAGATCCTGTGCTAAGAAATACAGAGGCATTTTTAACAGACAGTCAAAAGACTGTGAATGGAACTGTTTATATAAGCCTGCATCCCTACAGATTTACCCTAGACGGAATTACTTCTGAAAACGACTTAATGGGGGCTGGTTTTGGCACCTATGGAGAAGAGAACAAGGCTTGGTCTGCTCAAGACGCAAAAGGCTTTATTAAAATTTTATCTAATGCAGGACGAATTTACAAGCAGGTAAACGATTTTAAATAGCGCTAGTATTAATGGAAAGACACCCCTATATCCAAGCAAAAGGAATGGGGTGTAAATTGAAAATGAATCTCCTGAGGAGGCTCGAAAAATAAAAAAGATATGATTCAAATTGGTATTATTGGCGGTTCAGGATATACAGGTGGAGAACTCATCAGATTACTCATTAACCACCCGGCGGCAGAAATAAACTTTGTGTATAGCCGCACCAAAGCGGGCGAACCTCTTTACAGGGCTCATGAAGATTTATTAGGCAGTACAAACCTGTGTTTTACAGACAGCGTAGATCCCACTATTGATCTAGTCTTTTTGTGTTTAGGACATGGTCATTCTAAAGATTTCTTAGAAAAAAATCCATTTTCTGATGCCACGAAAATAATTGACCTGAGCACAGATTTTAGGGCCCAGGCGAATGCCTCATTATTGGGTAAAACATTTGTTTACGGACTGCCAGAAAAAAACAAATCTGCCATAGAAAATGCACAATTTATAGCCAATCCTGGATGTTTTGCCACTGCCTTGCAGTTGGCCCTTTTGCCTTTGGCAAAGGCCCAAAAATTGAGCCATCCGGTGCATATTAACGGCACCACAGGAAGCACAGGTGCTGGAATTATCCCAGGAGAAACCACCCACAATAGCTGGAGAAACAACAACCTTTCGTGGTACAAAGCATTTAACCACCAACATTTGGGCGAAGTGAGGGAACAATTGTCATTTGCAGGGACTGATGGCACTGCGGCCACTAGGACTGAATTACCTCCATTTTATTTTATACCAAACAGGGGTGCTTTTTCAAGGGGCATATTCGCCACGCTGTACACGGAATACCAGGATACTATTGAAGCAGCTAAAGCACTTTACAATGCGTATTACGAAGGAGCACCTTACACCCATCTTTCTGAATTCCCTATAGACCTAAAGCAAGTTACCAATACCAATCAATGCCACATTCACTTGCACAAACATGAAAATCAGTTACTGATTACAGTAGCCATTGATAATTTATTAAAAGGAGCTAGTGGGCAGGCCGTGCAAAATATGAACCTCATTTTTGGGTGGGAAGAAACACTGGGATTACAACTCAAAGCCAATAGGTTTTAAAAAAATCGCAAAGGGCCCTAACATATCATAGTAAAAGTAAAAAGTCATGAAAATAGGAATTATAGGAGCGGGAAATTTAGGCCAATCCATTGCCAAAGGAATTTTGCAATCGGACGGAGCTACAAGTATGTATCTATCCAAAAGAAATGTGGCTTCCTTAGAAGCATTCAAAGCGTTTAGTCAGGTAACACTTAGCACAGATAATGTAACATTAGTGAAACAGTCAGACATTCTCATTTTTGCGGTACAACCGGGACAGTTCAAAGGCATCTTAGCAGAGATTAAAGAATTTCTAACAGAGAAACATGTGGTAATCTCTACCATTACTGGCTTTTCTATTCAAAAGATAGAAGCGCTTATTGGCGCCCATCACTTCATTATTAGGGCCATGCCTAATACCGCTATTTCTGTGGGAGCGTCTATGACCTGTCTATGTGCAAACGAAGTGGGAGAAAAAAGAATTGCCATTGCCAAAGCTATTTTTGACAGGATGGGAAAAACCATGTGTATCCCAGAGACAAAAATGCAGGCAGCCACAGTGATAGGCGCTAGTGGTATTGCCTTTTGGATGCGACTCATCAGAGCCAATTCCCAAGGAGGTGTTCAGCTGGGTTTTGAAGCGCATGATGCTTTAGAAATGGTCGTTCAAACTGCCTTGGGAGCTGCCATTCTTTTACAGAAAAATAAAAGCCATCCTGAAGCCGAAATAGATCTAGTCACTACGCCTCAGGGCTGTACTATTTCTGGGCTAAACGAGATGGAAAACTGCGGTTTGAGTGCTGCGTTTATTCAAGGAATACAAAAATCCTTTGCTGCAATTAGCAAAATAACACAAGATCAATTATGAAACTTTTTGACGTCTATCCATTATATGATGTGACTCCTGTGAGTGCCAAAGGAGCGGTATTAACAGATATTAATGGTACAGAATATTTAGACCTATACGGGGGGCATGCGGTTATTTCTATTGGCCATAGCCACCCCCATTATACCCAATCTATAAAAGACCAATTAGACAAAATTGCCTTTTATAGCAATGCGGTTCAAAACCCTATACAAGAAGCATACGCACAAAAATTAGGGACCTTGTCTGGTTGTGAAGACTATCAATTGTTCTTGTGCAACTCAGGTGCAGAGGCCAATGAAAACGCCCTTAAAATGGCTTCATTCATCACTGGAAAATCTAAAGTAGTGGCCTTTAAAAACAGTTTTCACGGACGTACCTCAGCAGCAGTTGCTGTCACGGACAACCCTTCTATTCAAGCCCCAATAAACAAAGGGCACCAAGTGATTTTTATTGCCCTTAATGATGAAGACGCATTAAAAGAAGTACTTTCTGGAGGCGATGTTTGTGCTGTGATTATAGAATCTATTCAAGGAGTAGGTGGCCTGGACCAACCCACGACTCCCTTTTTTAAAACCATTGAAGCCTTATGCCAAGAATACCAAGTAATGCTCATTGCAGATGAAGTGCAGTCTGGATTTGGAAGGACAGGTTTGTTTTTTGGTTTTCAACAGCACGGGGTACAACCTGACCTTATTCCTATGGCCAAAGGAATGGGGAATGGATTTCCGATTGGTGGGGTATTAATTCATACTAAATACAAAGGAATACACGGACAGCTCGGCACCACTTTTGGTGGAAATCACTTGGGCTGTAGGGCCGCTTTAGCGGTATTGGAGGTCATAGAGGAAGAGAATCTCATAAACCATGCAAAAGAAATGCATGAATATGTGAAAGTACAAATGGCCTCTTTACCTACTGAAATTATCTTAAAAGGAAGGGGACTCATGCTAGGATTGGCCTTCCCTTTTGAGATTGCTGCACTTAGAAAAGAACTATTGTATACGCACCATATATTCACTGGAGCTGCTAAAGACAAGAAAGTCTTAAGAATTCTGCCCGCTCTCAATATTACAAAAGCACAAATAGCACAATTTTTTACTGCATTAAAAAAGGTGTTAGACAAACCCGAAAACCAGTCTTACTTTAAATAACCACTAAAGAAATATTAGACAAACCCGAAATTCAATCTTACTTTAAATAACAACTTATGAAGCATTATTTATCCCTTCAAGACATACCAGACTTTGACAAAGCTATCTTAGAGGCCATAGCGCTAAAAAAAGATCCTTTATCTGAGAAATCAATAGGCCGAGATAAAACCTTGGGACTATTGTTTTTTAACGCCAGTCTAAGAACGAGAATAAGTACTCAAAAAGCAGCTAAAAACTTGGGTTTAGAAGTTATAGTGATGAATTTTTCGCAAGAAGGTTGGCAGTTGGAATACGAAGACGGGGCAGTCATGAATACTGGAAAAGCAGAGCATATTAAAGAAGCTGCTGGGGTACTATCTGGTTATTGCGACCTGATTGGCATAAGGGCATTTGCTGAATTACAAAGCCGTGAAGAAGACCAAAAAGAAAAAGTACTTCTAGGTTTTGCCACACATGCTAGCGTACCTATCATCAATTTAGAAAGTGCACTTGGTCACCCCTTACAAGGGTTTGCAGACGCCATAACAATCACAGAGCAATTAGGAGAAAAAGTATTGCCTAGCTTAAATAAAGAAGGCCATGTCCCTAAGGTGGTCCTGAGTTGGGCGCCACACCCAAAGGCACTACCACATGCAGTAGCCAATAGTTTTATAGCCGCCATGAAACGACTCAATGTAGCTTTCAGTATTACCCACCCAAAAGGCTATGAACTAGATCCAAAGATTACTGGAGACACGCCTATTGAACACCATCAAGATACCGCATTAAAGGGAGCAGAAATTGTCTATGTAAAAAACTGGAGTAGTTTTAAAGACTATGGGAAAGTGATGGTTGAAGACCCCTCTTGGACCATCACTTCTGAAAAGATTGGAAATGCGCAGTGCATGCACTGTTTGCCAGTGAGAAGAAATGTAGTGATCGCAGACAATGTTTTAGATTCAGACAAAAGTTTGGTTTTGGAACAAGCCAACAACAGGACCTATGCAGCCCAGTGGGTGCTCAGAGAATTACTTAAAACAACGCCTTAAACCCGTTTTATGAAAGATCAAAAAGAAACATTATCGGTGGTGAAAATAGGTGGAGGAGTTATTGAAGACCCTCAAGCCCTAAAGTACTTTTGTCAGGCTTTTAGTCTAATACCTGCTCCTAAAATACTGGTTCACGGAGGGGGTAAATCTGCTACCGCATTGGCAGAAAAATTAGGCATCCCTACCAAAATGATTAACGGCAGAAGGTGTACGCCTAAAGAGAGTTTGGAAGTCATTACCATGACTTATGCCGGTACGGCCAACAAAACCATTGTTTCTCAATTACAGGCAGACCAATGTAATGCCCTGGGTCTAAGTGGCGCAGATGCCAATAGTATAAGTGCTACAAAAAGAAACCCAAAGCCTATAGATTACGGGTTTGTGGGGGATCATTTAAAAGTAAACGCCTCCTTTATAAAAACCCTTTTGTCACATGGGATTTGCCCCGTCTTTTGCGCCATTACCCACGACGGTAACGGACAATTACTCAATACCAATGCAGACACCATCGCAGCAGAAATAGCCATAGCCATGGCAGACAATTATGAAACACACTTATGGTATTGCTTTGAGAAACAAGGCGTATTGGTAAGTGAAGCACCCTTAGAAGTACTGGTAAGTTTGAGTCCTAATGAAATGAAGCAACTCATAAATGATGGGGTTATTCACTCAGGAATGATCCCTAAACTCTCTAATGGATTTCATGCCTTAGAAAAAGGAGTCCATAAAGTAGGAATTGGAAATGAAGATATGTTGGCCAACAAAGGGCCCTTTACATTATTAAAAAAGAATTAAATGGAGCACATAGACACCTATGAAAAAGAGGCCATTCAATTATTAAAATCACTGATTGAAACCCCTTCTTTTTCTTCAGAAGAAGCACATACAGCCAAGCTTATTGAGGCATGGTTTGAGCAAAAAGGAATCTCCTACCAACAGAGTGGGCACAATAGATATGCCTTTAACAAGCATTTTGATCCTAAAAAACCTAGTTTGCTATTAAATTCACATCACGATACTGTAAAACCCAATAGCGCCTACACACTAGACCCTTTCAAGTCCATTGAAAAGGACGGAAAAATTTACGGTCTTGGCAGCAATGACGCAGGAGGCTGCTTGGTTTGTTTACTGAGCACTTTTGCACATTTCTACGAGCGTAAAGATTTAAAACACAACCTTATTATAGTCGCTTCTGCAGAAGAAGAAAGCTCTGGCGCTAATGGCTTAAACTCCGTATTACCCCTGCTACCAGAAATAGATATGGCCATTGTGGGAGAACCCACCCAAATGCATTTGGCCATTGCAGAAAAAGGCCTCGTTGTTTTTGACGGAGTCATAAAGGGAACACCCTCACATGCGGCGCACCCTAATTCGGACCAAGCCATTTATAAAACTGCTGGGGTGTTAAATTGGTTCGAAACATATGCATTTGAAAAAGTGTCTGATTTCTTAGGGCCGGTTAAGATGACCGTGACACAGATTCAAGGGGGTAGCCAACACAATGTAATCCCAGCAGAAGTAAAACTGGTGGTAGATGTAAGGGTCAATGATTGTTATTCAAATGCAGAAATAAATGAGTTGCTGCAAAGAGACGCCCCGCTGGAATTAAAAGCGAGGAGTTTGAGGCTTGGGTCTTCTAGCGTAAGGCCAGACCACCCCTTGGTAATCGCTGGAAAGAGTATGGGCAGGGAAACCTATGGATCTCCCACGCTTTCTGACCAGGCAGCTATTTCGGGTCCTTCACTGAAATTAGGACCTGGAGACAGCAGCAGATCACACACGGCAGATGAATTTATTTACAGCGCAGAAATTGGCCAGGGCATTGAAATATACTGCTCACTTTTAGAAACTTATTTAACACAATAACGCCTATGAAACTTTGGGATAAAGGGGGTAACACCCACGAAAAAATTGATTTTTTTACCGTCGGAAATGACAGGGCGCTGGACCAATTTTTAGCAGCTTATGATATAAAAGCGTCCATAGCGCACGCAGAAATGTTAGCCACCGTAGGCTTACTTGAAGCAGAGGAAGCCGATCATTTGGTGACGGCATTAATGCAAATTAACAAAGAAATTACAGCGGGTACTTTTAAAATTGAGACTGATTTTGAAGACGTCCATTCTAAAATAGAGTTTCTACTCACGGAGCGATTGGGAGACGTGGGGAAAAAAATTCATGCAGCAAGATCCAGAAACGATCAAGTACTGGTGGCCATGCAATTGTTTTTAAAAGATCAAATTCAGGAGATCAAAACGGGGAGTCAAGACTTATTTAACCTATTAATTTCGTTGGCCGACAAACACGCTGGGCTCATTTTACCGGGATATACTCACTTACAGGTGGCCATGCCTTCTTCCTTTGGTCTCTGGTTTTCTTCCTATGCAGAAAGTCTTATAGACGACGTTTATTTTCTAGAAGCTGCCCATAAGGTATGTGATCAAAACCCCCTAGGAAGCGCTGCCGGATATGGAAGTTCTTTTCCTATAAACCGAAAAATGACTACGGAAAAACTGGGTTTTAGCACCCTTAAATACAATGTAGTAGCCGCACAAATGGGTAGGGGGAAAACAGAGAAAGCTATGGCATTTGGCATGAGCGCGGTGGCTGCTACCTTAGGGAAATTAGCCATGGATATTTGTCTTTATATGAGTCAAGACCTCAATTTTATAAGTTTCCCAGACCAACTCACTACCGGATCAAGCATTATGCCCCATAAAAAGAATCCAGATGTATTTGAATTGATCAGGGCTAAATGCAATAAAATTCAAAGCCTCCCAGCCCAGCTGAGTCAGTTAACAGCGAATTTACCAAGTGGGTACCACAGGGATTTACAGCTTTTGAAAGAGGTATTACTGCCTGCCATCACAGAATTACAAAGTTGTTTAGATATCATGCATTTTGCCTTAAAAGAAGTTATTCCAAATACCACTTTGGGTCAAAACCCAAAATACGACGCTATGTACTCTGTAGATACCCTCAATGAAATGGTGCTTCAGGGAATGCCCTTTAGAGAAGCCTACAAAGCAATGGGTGCTTTGATTGCAGAAGGAGCCTACCAACCCAAAAAGGACCTAAACCACACCCATTTAGGCAGTATGGGGAATTTGTGTTTGGAGGAGATTAAAGCGAAAATGGACCGCGCATGTAACTTTTAATAAAGCCTGGTTATTACCTAAATCAAAAAGAGCGGCCTTTTATGTAAAAGGCCGCTCTTTTTATGGGTTAAAAATGAGGCTTATTGTATCATTTTTAAGTTGATAATTTCTTGTTCTGTAAGGGTGCGCCATTGTCCTCTAGGTAGGTCTTTTTTGGTAAGACCAGCATAGACAACCCTGTCTAATTTAATGAGCTCATAACCCAAGTGATCGAACAATCTTTTGATGATGTTATTTTTTGCGCTTAAAATTTCAATACCTACTTCAGTAGCTGGAGATCCCTCAATATTTGAAATTTCATGAACACGAACGGGTCCATCTTCAAGCACAATTCCTTTCCTTACCTTCTCTAAATCGTCCGCTTTAAGTGATTTACTTAAAGTAGCATGGTATATTTTTCTAAAACCATTTTTTGGTTTTGTCAATTTGGTTTGTAATTCCCCATCGTTGGTAAAAAGCAACAATCCAGAGGCTGATTTATCTAAACGACCCACTGGCTTAATTTTAGACTTAGTGGCATTTGCAACAAGTCCTAAGGCAGATTTTGGTTGAGAAGCATCCGTGGCGGAGCTATCAAAATCTTTGGGCTTGTTTAATAAAATATAGGCTCTCTTTTCTGGGTTCAAAACAACTCCGTCAAAACTAACCACATCTGAAAGCGCTACTTTATAACCCATTTCAACCACTGCTTTTCCATTGACTTTTACACTTCCAGCAGCTATAAAAATATCTGCCTCTCTTCTAGAACAAACCCCAGAATTAGAAATGTATCTATTTAAACGGATCGAATTGTCGTCTCCTTTTTTGGCAGGTTTAGCGGGTGTTTTAGTTGCTAATTGTGGTCCTTTTGCTTGTGAGCCAGCTCCAAATGTATCTCTATTGACTGTTTTTCTGTAGCCTTTTTTATTTGACCCGCTAGGCTTTAAACGTGCATTAGGAGAAGAATCCTCAGAGCCACTTTTACCCAATGAACTATTATTCCCTTTATGAGAAGGGGAATTTCCCCTAGCACCACTCGTTTTTTTAAAAGTTCCAGATCCGCGTCCAGATGCTTTTTTATCGCCGTCAAAATTATTACGCCCCATTTGTTGTTATTTTGTGCAAAGGTAGTGTATTGTTTTAGATTGGAGCGATTAAATAAACCTGCCCAGCAACAGCTCTGGATCTATGAGTAAAATACCGAATACGCCCCCAACAATGATGAATTTTAAAAGGTTGTGAATGTTCAAATACTGCTTTTTTTCTTTGGCCAACCACAGGCCAACAATTGCGGCAATCAGTAAAACAAATACGCCTTTAAAATACCAGTCCATATAACCCACATTGAATTTAGTGATTAATAAATAGGTGGGAAATACCGTAGCTACAAGTAATATACTCACGCAATACTTAGAAAATCTAGTCCCATAAGTAACCGCCACAGTCTTATAATCTTGGGTGAGGTCTCCTGTAAGGTTTTCTAAATCTTTCACCATATCTCTGGCAAGCACTAATAAGAATAGAAAAATTGCTTGGACAAAGATCACCGGAGCTAAATTTTTATGGTATACAAACACCGTGAAAAAAGGCGTAATCGCCAGACAGGCAGAAACAACATTACCCAAAAAAGCCATTCTCTTTAGTTTGTGAGAATACAGCCAAATACCAAAAATATAAGCAGAAAAAAAAACCACCGCTCTAAAGGAGACTGCACTGGCCATAAAGACAGCCAAAAAATTACCCGTAAAATAAGCGGTAATTTTAGCGCGTTGTGATATGTGTCGGTCTAAGAGTGTTTTCCTAGGTCTATTGATCAGGTCCTTTTCTGCGTCATAAAAGCTATTGATAATATAACCACTGCCTATCACAATAGCTGTGGAAAGTACTAATAATGCCAAATGAGGATCTAAAATAATTTCTTTTAAAGATTTATTTGGCGCTAGAATAAATATTGAACATAGGTATTGTGCCAGCACAATTAGGGCTATGTTATACCCCCTAAGTACAGAAAAGAATGCGAGTCCCTTTAAAGCGAATCGCGATAGAGGACTTTGAGACATAGCTTAGAATTAAAAATTATAAACAACTTCTAAGTGGTAATCCTTTAAAGCCTTTTGGGCTTTTTCAAGATCTGGAGCAAAACCTAAGATGTAACCTCCACCTCCAGAACCACAAAGTTTTAAGTAGTAATCATTCGTTTTTAATCCCTCTCGCCACAGTTCGTGAAATTCAGTAGGAATCATTGGTTTAAAATGGTCTAATACAACCTTAGACAATTGGCGCATATTAGAAAATAAGGAATGAACATTTCCATTCACAAAATCATCCACACAAGCATCTGTATGCTTAATAAATTGGTCTTTAAGCATGTTTCTAAAACCTTCCTGCTTCATTTGTTCCATAAACAATTGAACCATGGGGGCTGTTTCTCCAACCTGGCCTGAATCTAATAAGAATACAGCACCCTTTCCAGCCGTGTGCTGAGATGGAATGGCTGTAGAAGCTATATGGTCTTGAGCGTGTATTAATATGGGCAAGCTCAAATAAGAATTCAATGGATCTAAGCCGGAAGATTTTCCGTGAAAAAAAGATTCCATGGTCCCAAAAAGTTGTTTTAATTGCAGTAATTTTTCTCGGGTTAAATTCTCTAAAACCGTTATTTTATGCTGCGCATAGTTGTCATAAATAGCAGCAACTAGTGCGCCACTACTTCCAATACCGTATCCCTGAGGAATGGTGGAGTCAAAATACAATCCATTGGAAATATCTGCTTTTAGTTGTTTTAAATCAAAAGAAAACAACTCAGGGTTCTTTGATTGCAAATCTGCTAAATGTACTGCAAAACCTGCTAAGCTGGAATTTGAGCTGGGGTTCCCTTCTTCAGAATTCTTGGGAATGATTAGCGCTCCCATTGCAGCATTATAGGGTATTGAAAGGCCTTTAGAGTCTTTGATAATCCCATACTCTCCAAAAAGTAAAATCTTTGCGTAAAAAAGGGGACCTTTCATAGGGTGTTATTTTTTAAGGTTGTACGGTGTGAGATATGCTTCCACTTCCAACCTGGTCACAAATATACTGTCCATTTTGACAATAGGCAACTAATTCGTTTTCAATAAATTGAAGCACTTGAACTTTATGCATTTCTGGATACAGCAAATGTACATTTGCACCTGCGTCTAGTGTGAAACAAACAGGCAAAGCAGTGTTTTTTCTAAAATTCCAAATTTTTTCAATGATAGATAAAGTGCCAGGCTTCATCAATATAAAATAAGGACTACTGGTCAGCATCATAGCATGAAGTGTTAATGCCTCTGACTCCACTACACTTATAAAAGTTTCCATATCTCCTGAGACCAAAGCCTCAGTCAATAGAGCCAATTGATCATGGGCCTGTTGAAACCTAGCTTTAGCGAAGGGATGGTCTTTCATTAAACCATGGCCCACAGTACTACTCACTACTTTCTCTCCTTTGTCTACCAGTAAAATAGTATCCTGAAAGTTCTTAAAAATAGGGGCTAATACTTTATTGAATGGCACAGCAACTAAGTCTTGACTGGCTTTAAAGCCTGGTGTTTTACCCCATTGCATGAGCGGGCCGCTAATGCTTCTCGCAGCACTTCCTGATCCCAATCTTGCCAAAAAGGATGCTTTTGCATAAAAGGCTTCTGAAAAAACGTTTTGATCATTGGGAGGAAACTCATCCGACAATTCTAACAAACAAAGTGAAAGTGCTGCCATAGCACTTGCAGATGAAGCTATTCCACTTGAATGGGGAAAGGTGTTTTCACTGTTAATCACCAAATGATATGTTTTTAAAAAGGGTAAATAATCAAAAACCCTTGCAAAAAAAGAGGCTATTTTTGGATGAAAATCTGGTTTGGGAGCCCCCTCAAAAGAAAATTCAAAAGAGAAGGCCCCAGTGCTTTTATCACTAAGCATGCTTTGATCAACCAAGGTCACTGATGTTTTGGTATTACAGTGATTTAGGGTAAAACTAATTGATGGATTGGCTGGAATCTGAGGGTCGTATTTTCCCCAATATTTAACCAAAGCTATGTTGCTTGGAGACGCCCAAGTCACTGTTTTATTGGTCTGAACAAGGTGTTGCGATGAAGGTATAAAGCCAACAGCTTCCATATAAATATTTTAAGGCAAATATAGGGTATATGAATCTATTATGTGGAAGCTATTAATCAATATAAATAAACAAAGCGTCCATATTTTTGGTATTTTAGTGTTCTTATAAAATATGAGGCATTGAAAAAAACCATCTACTATATCTTCATCTCCGTAACGATCTGTCTTTTGGTGGGCTTTTTATCTAGTTTTGCTACCCAAAGTTCTGTGAATGGTTGGTATCTAGGCCTTGAAAAGCCTTTTTTTAACCCACCCAATTGGGTATTTGCACCGGTATGGAGCTTGTTGTATATTATGATGGGTGTAGCCGCAGGATTGGTTTGGGCAAAAGGATATTACCATGTATGGGTAAAGACAGCTCTCTACCATTTTTTATTCCAGCTCTTACTCAATGCACTCTGGTCCATTACATTTTTCGGATTAAAAAATCCTTTAATGGCCTTGGTAGTAATCTTAGGACTCAATGTGTTGCTGCTGTTTACTTTTAAATGGTTTAAAATAGTCCTTCCAAAAGCGGCCTATTTACTCCTTCCATACATGGCTTGGGTGGGTTTTGCCACTGCCTTAAACGCCGCTATTTGGTGGCTTAATTAGATTCTTTTAGGCTTTGCACCATTCCTTTAGCGGCTAAATAAGCAGTGGTCCAAGCGTTCTGAAAATTAAACCCTCCTGTAATGGCGTCTATATTTAAAAGCTCCCCTGCAAAATATAAGCCTGGGAATTTTTTGCTTTGAGCATCTGTAAATGAGACTTCTTTTAACTTAATTCCACCAGCAGTCACAAACTCCTCTTTAAAAGTACTCTTCCCATTCACTTCGAATTCCGAAGTACTTAGGCCTTCTGACAAGGATTGAAGTTGGCTTTTAGTGATATTGGCCCAAATTAAATCCGAAGGAATTTCTAGATGCATTAACAAGCTTTGCCACAAACGTTTGGGAAGTCCAAAAGGGACCCATTTGAACAGGGTTTTTTTAGGGTCTTTTTTCTTTAAAGCATGCAGTGCTTCAAGGACCTCTTGCGCATGTTTATATTGGGGTAAGAAATTGACACTTATAGTAAAGTTGTAATCCAATCCATATAACAAACGCGCACCCCAAGCAGAAAGCTTTAAAATAGCCGGACCGCTCAGTCCCCAATGGGTAATTAGTAAGGGACCCTTTGCATAAAGGGCTTTTTTCTGCTTTAGGCCGGGCAGTTTTAAATGCACCAGTGCAGGGGTACTTAAACCAGCCAAACCTTCGATTCTTGGATCTTTTATATTAAAAGTAAACAAAGAGGGCACTGCAAGTTCTACCCCATGTCCCAATTCCTCGAGCATGCGTGTCATTTTGGGACTACTTCCGGTAGCCATTAACACCTTTTTTGCAGAAAAAGTTTCTGTTGCAGTGAGAATATTCCAACCAGACCCAACTATGGGTTCAATGGCTTTAACCACTGTTTTTGACTGTAAGGCAATGCCCAGTTTTTCTCTCAAAGAAGTAAAACAATCTATGATTGCTGCAGAAGTATTGGCTACAGGAAACATTCTTCCATCTGATTCAATTTTTAAAGGAACCCCCTGTGATTCAAAAAAAGCAATCACTTCTTTTGGACCATAATGATGAAATGGTCCCAGTAGGGCTTTTTCACCTCTGGGGTAATGGGACGCTAAAAAATCTGGTTCCAAGGCGTCGTGGGTGACATTGCACCTACCCCCACCTGAAATTTTTACTTTCTCTAGGCCCATAGCTCCTTTTTCAAAAAGGGCAATTCGCAAAGTAGGGTTCAGCAATGCGGTCTGAATGGCCGCATAATACCCCGCTGCACCCCCTCCTATAATGGCCACGTCTACCATTAAAAAGTACGGTCAGGATAGTTGGTAAAAACAGCGTCTACGCCAAGTGTCTTTGTGTTTTTTAAATCTTCTGGAGTATTCACCGTCCAGGTATATACCTTAAAACCGGCTGCATGAATTTGAGCCACAATAGTGGCATCCAAGTCTTTGTAATAAGGATTAATCGCCACCGCGCTCAGTTGTTTAGCCACAGGTATGGCTTCTAAAGGTGGTCCCTCTGTAAGTACTCCAATGGAAATTTTCGGGAGCAATTCCCTTGTTTCGAACAATAGTGCCCAATCAAAACTAGAAATCAAAAGACCTTCTTCTTCCCAAGTGCCGTCCGAAAGATACGATTTTAGCAAACTAGCAACAGGAGCTGCTGTATTTGGACCCTTAAGCTCAATGTTTAAAGCAGCTTTTCCCGCCAATTGATCTAGAACAGTTTTTAAAAGTGGTATGCTATGTCCTCCTTCTAAAACCACTTCTTGCAGTGCTTCCCAGGTAAAGGAAGTAATAGGTCCCGTAGCATTAGACAAGCGATCCAATTCATTGTCGTGAAACACAACCAATTCTCCACTAGCAATCTGAAAAACATCTATTTCTATCATAGCTGCGCCTAGCGCTACCGCTTTATTAATAGAGGCCAACGTATTTTCAGTTTCATAACCCATGGCACCCCTGTGTCCAATCATCATAGGATTTTCTACTTTTTCCATATTACACGCATGTATTAACACCAACAAAAAAACCCATAAAAACCTATTGATCAGTATATGACTTAAAAATTGCTTTTTCATGACCGTACTACTTCACAAGGTGTTCCAGGATAAAGCACCTGTCTGGTTCCAGAAACCCTAATAGACATTTCAGTGTCTCCATTGAGTTCAAAAATAGTTTTATCAGGGCCAACACTCACTTGAATGATTCTATTTCTAAAATTGAGTTTAAAGGAATAGTTCTTCCACTGCTTTGGGATTCTAGGGGTAAAAGAGAGTTTGTCTTCTACAATCCTCATTCCAGCAAAACCCTCTACTATACTCATCCAAGTACCCGCCATGGAAGTAATGTGAAGTCCTTCCTCTACCTCCTTATTATAATCGTCTAAATCCAATCTAGACGTTCTGAGATAGAAATTGTAGGCCTGTTCCATGCGCCCTAACTTAGCTGCTTGAATGGAATGCACACAAGGAGAAAGTGAAGATTCATGTACCGTAAATGGTTCATAAAAATCAAAATGTCGCTCCAGAGCGTCCAAACTAAATTGGTCTTCAAAAAAATAGAACCCTTGAAGTACGTCTGCCTGCTTTATGTAGGGTGACCTTAAAATCCTGTCCCAACTCCACTTTTGATTGATGGGTCGGTCTAATTTGCTCAATTCAGTTACAGGAAGTAACTCCTTATCTAAGAAACCATCTTGTTGTAAAAATACATCCAAAGTCTGGTCTTTAGGAAAATACATGTTTTTAGAGACTTTCTGCCACTGATCCACCTCAGCACTTTTCAACTTAGTGATGCCCATAATCCTGTTGTAATCTTCAGGATATCCGTCTTTGACCTTTTGAATTTGAGTGGTCGCATAAGCAATACACCAGCGCGCCAAGTAATTGGTGTACCAGTTGTTATTGACATTATTTTCATATTCATTTGGACCTGTAACCCCAAGAATTACATAGGCATTTTTAGCAGTTGAAAAGGTAGCCCTTTGGTGCCAAAATCTGGCAATTCCTATCAGCACTTCCAATCCCATCTCTGGAATATAACTATAGTCCCCTGTGTACCTATAATAATTAAAAATAGCAAAAGCTATAGCGCCATTTCTATGAATCTCCTCAAAAGTAATTTCCCACTCATTGTGGCATTCTTCTCCATTCATTGTCACCATAGGATACAGTGCTGCACCATTAGAAAACCCTAATTTAGCGGCATTTTCAATGGCTTTATCCAGTTGATTGTACCTATACTGAAGTAGGTTCCTAGCTACTTTTTGGTCTTTTGTAGCCATATAAAAAGGAATGCAATAGGCTTCCGTATCCCAATAAGTGCTCCCCCCGTATTTCTCCCCAGTAAATCCTTTCGGACCTATATTTAAAGTGGCGTCTTTTCCAGTATAGGTTTGATTGAGTTGGAATATATTAAACCGAATCCCTTGTTGGGCTTTTACATCTCCTTCTATGACAATGTCTGCCCTATCCCAAATAGCTTTCCATGCATTTGCATGGGCTGTTTTTAAGGCCTCAAAACCGGCCGATGTCGCTCTGCCAACAACCTCAAAAACAGCTGCTTCCAAAGTGCCTGTCACTTTACGATCTAAAATATAACCCCCGTATTTATAGGTAGTGAGCGTATCTCCACTTGTCAAGCTTGCTTTATAAAGGTGTCCCACGGCCAATTCACCCTCCATGGTCTGGGTGGGCTGTATTCTTTTAGCGGTATTTAAATAAACTTCTGTGGCTTGGTAGGTCGCTGTTTTAAAGTTTGTTTTATTGGTCTGGGCTGCTATAAAAGCGGTGTTTTCTTTTGTATTTACCGAAGTGGTTTGCCAAAAGGCGTCGTCCCAATTGGAATCTTCATTCTTCACGCCACTGTCCAAAAAACTTTTGACCTCAATGTCTGCAGCACCTTCCAATAAAGTGACTTTATATTCAATGGCGCCAATAGTATCTTGAGCCAAACTTAAAAAACGACTGCTTTCTATACTCAGACGAGTTCCGTCTGCTAGAGTGACTTCAAAAGAGCGCAATAATAGGCCTGTTTGCATCTGAAGTTCTCTTCTAAATGAGTGCACCTCTTTAGCGGTATATAGGTCTAAATCCTGGCCGTTAACTTTAGTGTAAATACCAATCCAACTCGGTGCATTCAGTACCTTGGCAAAATACTCTGGATAGCCATTTTTCCACCATCCTACCCTTGTCTTGTCTGGATAATACACCCCACCCATATAACTGCCCTGAAAAGTTGGACCTGAATAATACTCTTCAAAATTGGCTCTTTGGCCCATAGCGCCATTACCAATACTAAAAAGACTTTCAGAAGATTTTACACGACTTGGATCAAAACCCTCTTCGATTAAGGACCAAGCATTTGGAAGGATATAAGATTGATTCATGGTAATTTTAAGCGATTAATGATTGAACAAATGATGGGGTAATTTCAGCAGTAGAAGCAAAACAATGGTCTGCTTTAAACAATATTACCGGATCTCCAATAGCGACGCAGACCATTTGGGCTGCTTTTGCAGCAGCCACTCCTGCCAGAGCGTCTTCAAAAACCACACAGTTCTCAGGGGCCACTCCCAATCCTTTGGCTGCTGTGAGAAAGACCTCTGGATCTGGTTTGGCTTTAGCTACCTCATTACCGTCTACCAGCACATCAAAGTAAGACAAAAGCCCTACCTTTTCCAAAATGGGCTTGGCATTTTTACTGGCTGACCCTAAAGCAATAGGTATTTTTTGTGCCTTTAAAGCAGTTAGTATTTCTGTTATACCTGGAAGAATTTCACTGGCATTCATATTTGAAATAAGGCTTAAATAGTGGTCATTTTTTTCTGTAAGCCACTGCTCTTTTTCCTCTTGTGTAGCCTTGTATTGGGCCATTTCTAAAAGCAGTTCTAAAGAGCGGACTCTAGATACGCCTTTAAATTGCTCGTTGTCTTGTTCTGTGAAATTGTATTGGAGGTTTTTAGCCAATGACTGCCAGGCTTTAAAATGATACTTGGCTGTGTCTACTATGACTCCGTCTAAATCGAATATAAATCCTTTAGGCATTATGCTGTTCTTTATACTGTTAGCTTTTCTTTATACTGCTATATGAAATAAATCTTTTTGGGCTGCTGAGCTATAAGGTAGAGGCGCGTTCTATTAATGTGGGTTGTAACACTGTGGTGGTAAAAGTGGCTTCATCAGATTCCGTCTCTACTTTTTCGATAAGCATTCTAGCTGCTTCTTCTCCCATCAATTCACCGTGTTGGGCTATAGCGGTGAGTGAAGGCATGGCAAATTTAGAGAGCAATCCATCTGTAAAACCAATAAATGAGATGTCTTCAGGAATGCGTTTGTTCATTCCATGTACCAATCTCATAGCGTGCATGGCGAATATTTCGTTGACGCAAAGAACGGCATCGACCTCTTGGGTCTTAAAAAAAGAATCAAACGCGGTAGCCTCTACCTCCATGGAAGGCATCTTTAGGATCAAAGACTCTTCTAAGGGAATATTGTAATGGGCCAAGGCCTTTTTATAGCCATCCGTCCTAGCCTTTCCTACGCTTAAATAGTCATCTGTGGTGATTAAAGCAATCTTTTTCTTGCCGCTCTCTACAAACTTTTTAACCGCTAAAAAAGCCCCTTGAGCGTCGTCTATAACCACTTTGTCACATTGAATACGCTCTGTTACACGGTCAAACATGACCATAGGAATACCCTGATCTGTAACTTCTTTAATATGGTTGTAGTCACTTTTTTGCTGGGTTTCTGTAGAAAGAGACATAATAAATCCGTCTATTGACCCATTGGCAAGGAGCTCCATATTGATCACTTCTCGCTCATAGCCCTCGTTAGAAACACAAACCAATACATTATAGCCCTTCGCGTTGGCATACTTTTCTATCCCGAGAATAACCGTCGTAAAAAAATGGTGTACAATATCTGGAATAATCACCCCAATATTCTTGGTGCGCCTATTTTTTAAACTCACCGCAATATTATTGGGCTTGTAATTATACAACTTGGCAAAGGCTTGAATCTTGTCTTTAGTATCCCTACTAATTTCTTCGCTATTTTTAAGTGCTTTAGACACCGTAGAAATAGACACTTCTAATTCTCTCGCAATGTCCTTGAGGGTGATTTTTGGTTTCAAAAGATTTCAGAATTTAGTGCAAGTTAATATTCTTATGTATAAGGTTAAACAATTCAAAGGCAATTTTGGGGCATAGGTTAAGAAAAGGTTAAAAAAAACAGGGGTAATGACAAGAAAATTAGTGACCATTATTATTAATTTCCTATATTTGAAGGGATTTTATGTTAAAATATCAATTGCAGATCAATTTTTTACGAGCTTAATAAAGTAACGCTGAGTGTATTGCCACATTGACAATATGGGATAGTTATTAACACGAAACCGTTTTCGTAACTTTTTTACCCTGTTTTTGTTTCCTGTTTAACAGAAAATTTACATATGTTTAACGCTTAAACTAAAATTAACTAAACTTAAAATTAACTATTTATGAAAATTATGCTACTCAAAAGCTTTTTGTTGGTCGGAGCCATTATGTGCTTTGGCTTGGCAAAAGCGCAGACAGTATCTGGTAATGTTTCTGACGACAATGGTCCTTTATTAGGAGCATCTGTAGTCGTTAAAGGTACTGCCAATGGAACAACAGCAGATTTTGATGGTAACTTTACCATTCAAGCTGGAAGCGGCGACATCTTAGTGTTCTCTTATGTAGGGTACACAGCACAAGAAGTTGCTGTAGGTAATCAAACTACGATTAATGTAGTATTGGTAGCCAACAATGAATTGGATGAAGTAATCGTTACAGGTTATGGAGGTCAAAAAGAAAAGGAGATCACTTCAGCAGTTGTATCTGTAGGAGAAGAAGAGTTTAACCAAGGACAGGTAAACGACCCTTCTCAATTACTACAAGGTAAAGTTGCTGGTCTTCAGATCTACAACAAAGGAGGAAACCCTAACGCTGGTGCTCAGATACGTTTGAGAGGTCTATCTACAGTTGGAGCAAATGCTTCTCCATTAGTAGTTATAGACGGAGTTATTGGGGCGTCTTTAGCCAACGTAGATCCAAGCGATATTGCTAATATTAGTGTTTTAAAGGATGCTTCTGCCGCTGCAATCTACGGATCTCGTGGTTCTTCTGGGGTTATTCTTGTTACGACTAAGTCTGGTGTTGCTGGAGAAACTAAGATTTCTTACAATGTGCAGTATTCTTCTGCTGAAAGATTAAATACAATAGACGTTATGTCTGCAGATGAGTTTAGAACTGCTGGCGGTCGTGATTTAGGTGCAACAACCAACTGGTTAGATGAGGTTACTAGAACTGCTGCAACTACAATCCACAACGTTTCTATGTCAGGTGGTAATGGTTCCACTAGCTACCGTGTTTCTGCCAACTATAGAGATGTAGAAGGCATCTTAGTAAACAACGGGTTTACTCAAATGAATGCGCGTTTAAACTTCTCTACAAGAACTTTAAATGACAAATTAAAAATTGAGTTCTCTTCTTCTTTCACAGACAGAAACCAACAAAATGGATTCAGTGAAGCATTGCGTTATGCTACTTTGTATAACCCAACTGCACCTGTTTTAGCTGAAAATGCACCTTATGCATTTAACGGTGAGCAATTTGGTGGTTATTTTGAAACTTTAGGCTTGTTTGATTCATTCAACCCTGTTTCTATTGCCAACCAAAACATTAACGATGGTAAAAAAGTAGAGTACAACTACTCTGCAAACTTCACCTACAGCTTAACGGATGATATTGATGTTCATTTCAATGCTGCGAACCAATTGTCTAAATATGGAAACAGATTGTACTACAGAGGAACTTCACTTTGGAATGGTGGTGCTGCATCTCCTTCTAGAAAAGGTTCTGCTACATTGTACAACGATGAGTATACTTTCAGATTATACGAAGCTTATGCTACTTGGAATAAGTCTTTTGGCAACTCTAACTTAGTATTAACTGGAGGTTATTCTTACCAAAAGCAAAACTTTAACTCTCACTCAGTAACTGTTGGAGATTTCCCAACAGGTGATTTTGACTATATTAATGCTATTGAGTTAGGTCAAGATTTATTAAACCAAGGTTTTGTAGGTGCTAACTCTGATATGGCTCCAGACAATGAAATTGAAGCATACTTTTTAAGAGCAAACTTAACGATTGGAGACAATTTATTTGTAAATGCTTCTGTGAGAAGAGAAGGTTCTACTAAATTTGGTGAAGGTAACAAATACGGTACTTTCCCTGCAATTGGACTAGGAACTGATTTAAATAAATACTTAAATCTTGAAGGTGTAAACCAATTAAAAGCTAGACTTTCTTACGGGGTAACTGGTAACGTACCTGCAGGAAATGGATTATCTCAAGAAGTGAGAGGATTTGGATGGGCCGGTGGTGGTACATCTGGAGGAAATACTTTCCTAGTAAGGGCTGCAAACCCAGACCTTAAATGGGAAGAAAAATCTGAGATTAACTTCGGTTTAGATTTTAACACAGACAGATTGTCTGCTTCTTTAGACATCTACGAGCAAACTTCTAGTGATTTTATCTTAGACAGACAAGTAGATGCTACTGTTTATGGATTTGACAGGAGATTTGAAAATGCAGGTCAAGTAACTTCTAAAGGAGTTGAGTTGGCTGTAAACTATGACTTAGTAAAAGGAGATGGTGTGAACTATAACACTGGAATTGTTTGGTCTAGAAATCAAACTATCTTGGATGAGTATGTTTCTGATCAAGAGCGTTTTGCTAACTTAGGTGCACCTGGTCAAAATGATACTTACGCAATCCGTGTTAAAGTAGGAGAAGAAATTGGACAGATCTATGCACCAGTATGGGATGGAACTGTAACCAATGGTTCTCAGAACTTTGTAGATGTTAACGGAGATGGTGTAATTAACACCAACCAAGCTAATATGCTAAACGACGACGCAGATTTTGCTGTTGTTGGTAGAGGTACTCCAGACTTTGAATTGGGTTGGACAAACCAGATTACTTTTGGTGAGTGGTCTATTAATGCATTCTTTAGAGGAGCATTTGGACACAGCTTAGTAAATACATTCCGTGTATTTTACGAGCCAAGAGTAGGTTCTCAAAAATCGTATAACTACATCAATACTGAGTTAGCTAACCCAGAAATTACCAACGCACAATTCTCTTCTTTATATGTTGAGAAAGCAGATTTCTTTAAATTAGACAACTTAACCGTAGCAAGAAACTTAAACTTAAATAGCAGTCTTATTGACAGAGCTACTTTATCTTTAAACGTTCAAAATGCTTTTGTTTTGACAAAGTATACTGGATCTGATCCAGAACCGTCTTTATCAGACAATGGAAATGTGTTGGCTCCAGGTATGGACAGAAGAAACAACTTCTATTCTGCTCGTACATTTACTGTAGGACTTAACATTAACTTTTAAAAAAAAAAATTATGAAAACTTTTAACAAAATACTTTTAGGTATAGGACTCGTAAGTTTAACTTACTCTTGTACTGATTTAGAGGAAGATTTGGTAGGGGATTTAACTACTGACTTTACTGTAGACGGGGTAACAAACCAGTCTTTCAGCGGTAGTGCTTTTACTGTATCTGACGGACTAACTTCTGCTTTTGGAGCCTTGAGAGGAACTGGAACTGCAGGACACGGAGGGTACTTCTCTGTACAATCTGTTTCTTCAGACGAAATGGCCGTAACCCAAAAAGGGGGTGACTGGTATGACGGTGGAATCTGGTTAGATATTCACAGACACACACAAACAGCGGCTAACGGTCCAATCAAAGACACTTGGAATGGTGGTTACAACGCTATTGCACAAGTGAACAACTCTATTGAAAATGGAAACCTAGACGCTAACTTAACTGCGCAAGCTAAAGTATTGCGTGCTTACTTGCACTGGAGGTTATTAGACCTTTATGGGCGTATTCGTTATGTAGATGAGAATGGTACTTCTGCACAATTGTCAAGATCTGCTGGTTTTGCTCGTATTGAAGGAGAAATTCTTTCTGCTTTAGGCGTTGCTTCAGTTTCTGCAGCTATGGACTTAAGTGGGTCTGCATTAACTACAGGAGACGTTAAGTACAGAATTAACCAATTTGCTGCTTTAGGTATCTTGGCAAAATTATACTTAAACGCTGAAGTTTACACAGGTACTGCAAGATGGCAAGAAGCGCATGACGCAGCAGACTACATTATCTCTAATAGTTCTTACAGATTGTCTGACAGTTCAGTTTCTGTGCCAAATCCGTCTAAGAGACCAGCGGTTTCTACGGATGCAGAAAGCCTAACAGGCTATGCAGCAGTATTCTCTCCTGCAAACTATGACAACCCAGAAATTATATGGTCTGTTGAATATGACGAAGCTACAGCTGGAGGAATGAATTTCCACCAAATGTCATTACACTACGCTTCTCAGTTTACTTACTTGTTCCAAGACCAACCTTGGAATGGATACTCTGCTTTGGAAGAGTTTTACAACTCTTATGAAGACGGAGATGCACGTAAAAAAGCTAACTTTATTGTAGGAGCACAAACAGACTTCGGTGGAAGTGTCGTGGTAGATTTAGCCTCTGACACTCAAGACCCTGCCATTAATTATTCTACTTCAATCAATGAATTAGAGCCAAATGCGGGAAGAACAGATGGTGCAAGATTAGGGAAATTCTCTTTCAAAAACTTTGCTAGACCAGACTTAGATAATGACTACCCAATTGTGAGATTAGGAGATGTTTACTTAATGAGAGCAGAAGCAAAAGCTAGAGTAGCAGGAGACTGGTCTATGGCTGCAGCAGACGTAAACACAGTAAGAGCAAGAGCAGGTGTTTCTGCACTTGGATCTATCACTGCAAATTCTTTCTTAGCAGAAAGAGGGCGTGAAATGTTTATGGAAAGTTCTAGAAGATCTGACTTAATCCGTTTTGGAAAATGGAATTCTACATGGTGGGAAAAAACAAATTCTGATGCTTACAGAATTGTAATGCCTATCCCTGCAGATGCTATTCAAAACTCCAACGGAGCATTGACACAAAACCAAGGATACTAATCCTTCGTTTATATCTTATAAAAGGCGGTCCATTAGGGCCGCTTTTTTTTTGAACATTTTTTAAAAAGAGTCCTGAAATTAAGGAGGCTAGCCGCTTGAAATAAAGAAGAATTTTAGGTATATTGCCCCTCAAACCAACCTCCCTTAACCACTTAATTAACAATACAATTCATGCCAAAAACAAGCCATATAGCTAAGGTTGTTTTGCTAGGTCTGTTCACACTCTTTATATTGAGCTGTAAAGATACTAGTTCACGATTTGAACTCATGAAACCCAGTACAACTGGTGTGGCGTTTAACAATGAATTAAGTTATACCGAGGCATTTAATCCTTATACATATAGGAACTTCTACAACGGTGCTGGAGTGGCTTTAGGAGATATTAATAACGACGGATTAATAGACATTTACTTCACAGGAAACTTGGTGAACAATGCACTGTATTTAAACCGTGGGGATTTTAAATTTGAGGAAATTGCAGAAACCGCAGGAGTCGCTTGTAAAAATATATGGTCTTCTGGAGCTACATTTGTAGACATAAATCAAGATGGTTGGCTAGACCTCTATGTGTGTAAATCAGGCATGCCAGGCGGAGAAAACAGGCATAATGAACTATTTATCAATCAAAAAAACAATACATTTAAAGAAGCTTCGGCAGAATACGGCTTGGATATTACTGGACTATCTGTACAGGCTGCTTTTTTTGACTATGACCTAGACGGAGACCTTGACTGTTACCTACTCAACAATTCTATGCGCTCTGTAGGTGCCTATGATTTAATAGAAAATCAAAGAAATATTCCAGACATGGAAGGGAACAAGCTCTTAGAAAACAGGAATGGGCATTTTGTAAATGTATCTGAAGAGGCTGGTATATATTCCAGTAAAATTGGCTTTGGACTGGGCATTACCCTATCAGATTTCAACAACGATTTATGGCCAGACCTTTTTATCTCAAATGACTTTTTTGAAAAAGATTACCTGTATATCAACAATCAAAATGGCGGTTTTGATGAAATGGGAGATAGCTACTTTAACGCTACCTCTATGGGCTCCATGGGAGCCGATGCCGCAGACATTGACAATGACCTTCAAACAGATCTGATGGTCACAGAAATGTTACCAGAGCAGTTGTCAAGAAAAAAACTAAAAGCCTCTTATGAAAGTTGGGACAAACACCAATTGGCAAAAAGCAAAGGCTACGGCAATCAATTTCCAAGGAATGTACTCCAAAGAAATATGGGGACAAACACATTTGCTGAAATTTCAAGAATTGCTGGAGTGGACGGTTCGGAATGGAGTTGGGCTGCCCTGTTCTTTGACATGGACAACGACGGCTTAAAAGACCTATACATTAGTAATGGTATTCATAAAGACCTGCTAGACAGGGATTACTTAACCTTTATGGCCAATGATGAAAAGGTACGCCAACTCATAGAAGAGGACAATGACGTATTGAGTAAACTTATAGATGTGATGCCTTCTGCTGCTGTGCCTAATGGAGCATACAAAAACAAAGGAAATTTTCAATTTGAAAACATAAGGGACCTATGGGGTTTTGACACCCCCAGCTTTAGCAATGGAAGTGCCTACGGGGATTTAGATAATGACGGAGATTTAGACCTTGTGGTGAACAACATTAATGCGCCTGCTTTTGTTTACAAAAACAACAGTACAGAAAACAACTATGTGCAAATTAGCTTAAAAGGCTTTGAAAAAAACACCTTTGGTATAGGGAGCAAAGTTATCGTTTACCAAGAAGGGCAAAAGAGTATGCTCGAACAATTCCCTTCCAGGGGCTTTCAAAGCGCTATTAGCAATAGGCTTCACTTTGGCTTAGGGCAAAACGCTCGCATTGACAGTATTGAAATATTTTGGCCCGACCAGCAACGATCCGTTTTAACCGAACTGCCTGTAAACCAACACATCCATGTTGATTATAAGGCCGTAAAAAAATCCATTCCACTTGTTTCATCAAAGAAACAAAACACCCATTCTTTGGACACCAAAGTTCCTTTTGGATTTAAACATTTAGAAAACGGTTTTGTAGATTTTAACCAAGAGCGTTTATTACCGCAAATGTATAGCAATGAAGGGCCTGTCATTATAAAAGCAGATCTCAATGGAGATCAGCTGCCAGACTTCTTTTTTGGTGGAGCCAAAGACCAAGCCTCAGAATTGTGGCTCAGCAATGGAGATGAGTATCAATTAAGTTCTAAAATTGAATTTGAAAAAGATGCCATGAGTGAAGACACTAAGGCCATTTTCATTGATATTGACAATGACGGAGACTTAGACCTTTATGTGGGAAGTGGCGGAAAAGCATATTCTAAGTTTTCATTTAACCTCCATGACAGAATATACATAAACAATGGAAATGGCACTTTTACGAAGCAAGCCAAAACGCTATTTTCAAGGCCTTTTTCTACAGGGGCACTTACAGCTGCTGACTTTGATAATGATGGAGATACAGACTTATTTGTAGGGGAAAGATACCAAGTGGAAACCTATGGCAAAGATGGACAGGGATTTATTTTAAGAAATGATGGTGCAGGAAACTTTACCGAAGAAGCGCCTGAGGTATTTTCACATATTGGTATGCTTACAGAGGCAAAACACTTTGACTTGAACAAGGATGGCTTAGAAGACATTATTGTAGTGGGAGAATGGATGTCTCCAAAAGTGTTTATAAACGTTCAAGGTGCATTTAATGAGGCCAAAGAAAGCTATGGACTATTAAAAGATACTGGTTTGTGGGCATGCCTAGAGATAGCAGACTTAAATGCAGACGGACACCAAGATCTTGTGATTGGAAATATTGGAGAGAACAGCTTTTACAAAAAAGGAATGAAAATGTTTGTGAAAGATTTTGATGAAAATGGTACTGCAGAACAAATCATGACCTATCATGAAAACGGGGCAGACTATCCCATCTTAGACCGAGATGAACTTTTTAAGCAAATCCCCTCATTAAAGAAAAAATACCTTTATTACAAAGACTACGCCAATGCAAATATGACCGATCTGTTTGGAGCGGACGTTTACCAAACAGCTTTAATAAAAGAGCTTCATGTATTGAGCAGCGCAATTTACTGGGGCAGTGACAGCACTTTCACAAGAAAAGCACTGGCTCCTGAAGTGCAGTACTCGAATGTGGGTAGTATTCTTTTAGAAGATTTAGACAACAACGGAAAAATAGATATTATACTAGGTGGAAATCAGTCTAAAATAAAACCCCAGTTTGGACCATTAGAATCTTCAAATGGTTGGATATTAAAACAACAAAAGAACGGTATCTTTGAAAAACCGGAATCTTTGGGTGTAAAAGGAGACATTAGATCAATTATAAGCTTTAAAGATAAAGACCAATATTCAATAATTTTAGGTATAAACAATGACAGTATTAAAATCAAAAACATTCAATAGTATTTTCACCTTTGCCCTCTTAGGAATGCTTTTAATCAGCCTAGGCTCGTGTCAGTCTAAATACGATCGCACCGTAAAAAAAGAAATGGCCTCTGGTAAGAGAATAGACAGCCTCCAATTTAATTTGTATTTCGGAGACAGTAAAAAAGACTTTTTTGCCAAGTGTTGGGAACTAAACAAAAAAGGACTCATTAAACAGGGACCAAAAAACCAGTTTGTAGCCTACGAACTAAAAGGGACTTCTGAAACTTCCATGACCCACCTTTTTTATGGAATTTTTAATGAGGAAAAACAAATGGTTGGGCTAGATATGGAATTTACCTATGACGGATGGTCTCCATGGACAGAAAAACTTCAATCGGATAAATTGCTATTTGTAGCTATGGATACCCTCAAAAAATGGTATCCTGGAAATGATTTTTTCTTGTTAGAAAATAAACAACTAAACACGCCTACCTATGTTAAAATTGACGGAAACAGACAGATAATCATTCATGCTCAAGGAGATAAAGACGTAAAGGTTACTTTAGAAGACCTCAGACATAAGTTTCCTGCATTAAAATAAACCCATGAAAAACGCTATTTTTAGTAAACTTCCCTTGACGATAGCTTTGTGCTGCATGGTCATGATGTTGGTGAGCAGTTGTGAAGAGAAGACCAATACCTTATTTGAAATTCAGGACAATCGCTCCATTGGTATGGCCTTTGAAAACACCTTAGAATTCTCCAATGAATTTAATGTGTATACCTACCGAAACTTTTATAACGGAGGAGGTGTAGCCATAGGAGATATTAATAATGACGGCTGGGCAGACGTTTACTTGACCGCAAATCAGAAGCCCAATCAATTGTTTTTAAATAAAGGGGGGTTTACATTTGAAAATATTTCGGAATCTGCTGGAATAGGCGGAAATAGAGCATGGTCAACCGGAGTGACTATGGTGGACATTAACGCAGACGGCTATTTAGATATTTATGTGTGTAATTCAGGTGATGTTTCTGGAGACAGCAAACAAAATGAATTATTCATCAATCAAAAAGACAACACTTTTAAAGAAGAGGCAGCCGCTTATGGCTTAGCAGACAAAGGCTTTTCTACCCATGCTTCCTTTTTTGACTACGACAAAGACGGAGATCTAGATGTATACCTGTTAAACAACTCCTACCAAGCGATTGGAAGCTTTGACCTCAGAAGAAATGAAAGACCCAAAAGAGATGTATTGGGTGGCGACAAACTGCTCGAAAATCAGGACGGAATTTTTGTAGACGTGAGTGAGAAAGCGGGTATTTACGGTTCAGTAATTGGCTTTGGATTGGGCGTTACTGTAGGTGATGTAAACAACGATGGTTGGGAAGATATTTACGTGTCTAATGATTTTTTTGAAAGAGATTACTTATACATCAATAATAGGGATGGTAGCTTTAAAGAGACCCTTACCGCTTCAATAAACTCTATTTCTGGCGCATCTATGGGGGCAGATATGGCAGATATAAACAACGATCAAAAAGCAGATATTTTTGTTACTGAAATGCTTCCTTCCAATTATGAAAGACTTAAATCAGTGACCACTTTTGAAAATTGGGACAAATACACTTACAACGTTAAAAATGGCTATTACCACCAATACACTAGAAACACCCTCCAACTAAATAACGGAGACAATACATTTAGTGAGATTGGCAGATTGGCAGGTGTAGAAGCCTCGGATTGGAGTTGGGGTGCATTGTTTTTTGACATGGACAACGACGGCCTAAAAGACCTTTTTATTGCCAACGGAATTTACAGGGACCTTACAGACCAAGACTACCTTCAATACGTTTCCAGTGACGAGGTCATTAACTCCATTGTGACTAACAACCAAGTAGACTACGCTAGGCTAATAGATATTATACCTTCTAATCCTATTGAAAATCAGGCTTATAAAAATTTAGGTGATTTAAAATTCAACAGAGATGCTGCTCTAGGGTTGGAGACTAAAGGGTTCTCTAACGGGGCCGCTTATGGAGATTTAGACAATGACGGCGATTTAGATTTGGTCGTTAACAATGTAAATATGCCGCTGTTTGTCTATAAAAACACCAGTGAGAACAAAACCAACAATAACTTTATTCAGTTTAATCTAAAAGGAACTGGAAAGAACACATTTGCAGTAGGAACATTAATTGAGGTGTCTCAAGGTGACAATACATATAGCGTTGCACAACAGCCTATTAGAGGCTTTCAATCTAGCATGGATCAAAGACCACATATTGGTTTACCCTCTGACAATTCAGTTCAAGTAAAAGTCACTTGGCCAAATGGTATGGTCACTATTAAAGATGAGGTGCAAACCAATCAACTGCTTCAGTTGGAGATGTTAGATGGAGTGGTCAATACTAATTTGTCTGAAGCTCCAGACGCAATTATTTTCTCAGAAATTAATGCGGTAGACGCTTATGTTCACCAGGAAAATAATTTCATTGATTTTAACAGAGACCGTCTGTTGCATCATATGATGAGTACCCCAGGGCCTAAATCTGCTATTGGAGACCTTAATAAGGACGGAATTCAGGATGTCATTATTGGGGGGAGTAAAGGATTTAGATCAGAGGTATTGCTTGGGAACCAACAAGGTCAGTACAAGCATTCAAAAGAATTTAACTTTTCAGAGGATTTGGCTGCTGAAGTAACTGCTGTAGCTTTATTAGATGCAGACGGCGACGGAGATTTAGATATTTATTTGGGGAATGGGGGCATAGAATTTTCAAAGTTTTCCTCTGAATTGGCAGATCAATTATACCTCAATAATGGTGATGGAATATTTAGTCCTTCTCCAAATGTGTTACCCACTGCAAGTAGCTACTTCAATACTTCTGTTGTGAGTACAGGAGATTTTGATCAAGATGGAGATACAGACTTATTTGTAGGCGAAAGGTCTATTACCGCCGCATATGGCGTTCCAGTAAATGGCCATTTATTACGCAATGATGGTACTGGAATATTCGCAGATCAAACAGCCATACTTGCACCAGGATTGAATGAAATTGGTATGATTACAGACGCGAATTTTAATGACATAGATGCAGATGGTGACCTAGATCTAGTGGTAATAGGAGAGTTTATGGGTATAGAGATATTCTTAAATGATCAAGGATCTTTCACAAAAAAAGCCAGCGAATTACAGCAGGAAAAAGGCTGGTGGAGTGCCTTAAAAATCGCCGATGTAAATCAAGATGGTTTTCCTGATTTAATCGTAGGAAATCATGGAGAAAACTCCAGATTTAAAGCAAGTAAAGAACAACCCATTTGTCTTTTTGTTCAGGATTTTGACCAAAATGGGGCCTTAGACCCTGTCATGGGTTTCACCGCAACGGACGGTAAAGTGTACCCTTACAATTTGAGGCACAATCTAATTGATCAAATGAAGGGACTTAAAAAGAAGTTTCCAGATTACAACAGCTTTAAAAATGCCGATTTAAATACCATTTTTTCTGAAGAAGCTTTAAACCTAAGCACAAAAGCAACGGCAGTTGAATTAAAAACTTCTATTTATATCAATGATGGAAATGGAGGGTTTACATCTATCCCACTTCCAAAGCAAGTTCAAATGTCACCAATATTTGCCATTGAAACTGGTGATTTTGATTTAGATGGTGACATAGACATAGTCCTTGCGGGAAACTTATTTAGGGTAAAACCAGAAGTGGGCAGGTACGACGCTAGCTTTGGAACATTTTTAGAGAATACTGGAAATGACACCATTGGAACACCCATATTTAAGGTCACTCCAGGAAACAAGGGGTTAAAAGTAACTGGAGAAGTGAGGTCAATTCAAAAGACTAACAACACCCTATTATTTGTTAGAAACAGTGATGCTATTTTGAGATATAAATTCTAAAATGAAAAAACACTTATTATTACAGATCACCAAAAACACTTTTTTGCTCACAGCCCTATTTGCTGTGCTTCAAAGTTGCGAATCTCCAAAAGAAGTTTCGCCAGTATATTTTAATTCCATTACAGCAGAACAAAGTGGGGTAGATTTTGAAAATACTTTAACGCCCAGTGCAGACTTAAATATTATAGAATACCTCTATTTCTACAACGGTGCAGGAGTGGCCATTGGAGATTTAAATAATGATGGATTAGAAGACCTGTTCGTCACTGGAAATCAGGTTCAAGACAGGGTCTATGAAAACTTGGGAGGGCTTAAATTTAAAGACCAAACAGCTACTGCAGACATAAATACACAAAACAGTTGGTCAAATGGGGTTACCCTGGCAGATGTCAATAACGACGGCCTATTAGATGTTTATGTGTCTGTTGTAGGAAATTATAAAACACTTAAAGGACACAACAAACTGTTCCTAAACCAAGGTGATTTTAAATTTAAAGAAATTTCAAACGAAGTACATATTGACTTTTCAGGATTTGGTACCCAAGCGAGTTTCTTTGATTATGACAACGACGGAGACTTGGACCTCTACTTACTCAACCATACCGTACACACACCTAGAAGTTATGGAAAGACGGAGAAAAGGGTAGAGAAAGATGCGCTTTCAGGAGATTTATTATTTGAAAATACACTAGAAACGGGTGTTTTAAATTTTGTGAATGTCACACAGGCTGCAGGGATATACAACAGCCCATTGGGATACGGATTGGGATTGGCTACCGCAGATTTAAATAAAGATGGATTCATTGATATTTACGTTGGAAATGATTTTCACGAAAACGATTATATCTATCTCAATAACGGAGACAAAACCTTTAGAGAAGCCAGTGCGGAAATGACCAGTCATAGTAGTAGATTTACCATGGGATTAGACGCTGCAGACCTTAATAACGACGCATTAATTGATGTATTTACATTAGATATGATGCCCGATCAAGCCGCTATACTCTTAAAATCTGGTGGTGAAGATTCAGATAAAGTGGCTCAAATTAAAGAGGGTTTTGGATTTCAGCCACAGTATTCCAGAAATAATTTTCAATTAAACAACGGAGAAGGGGCTTTTCAAGAAATAGCCCTACTCACAGAAACTTATGCCACAGACTGGAGTTGGTCTGCGCTTATTGAAGACTTTGACAACGACGGGCTTTCAGATATTTTTATTAGCAACGGTATATACAGAAGACCTAATGATTTAGATTATATTAACTACCTAAGCAATGTAAATTTTAGCCAATACAACCAAGACCAACAAGACCTTCTAGAAAAAAAACTAATTGATGAAATGCCCCAATTAGAAATTGCCAACGTACTGCTGTATAATGAAGGCGGGCTAAAATTCAAAAAATATACAGAAGCAGCTGGACTGAAAAACAACTACTCCAATGGTGCTGCCTATGCAGATTTGGATTTAGATGGAGATATAGACCTAGTGGTGAACAATATCAATAGCCCTTTAGAGATCTTAGAAAACACTCAGGACCCTATCACACACAATTTTGTTGGGCTACAATTGGTTCCAACACAGGATATACCAAACACTAGTGGTGCAAAAGTGACCCTCTTTGCGGGGCAACAAGTATGGTATAAAGAGCTGAGTGCTACTAGGGGTTACGCATCGGCTTCCAGCCAAAATATTCACTTTGGAATTGGGAAAAATACCGCTGTTGATTCCATCGCTATAATTTATCCTGTTGGTGGAAAACAAACCATCAAAAATGTTTCTATCAATACCTATCAAGAAATAAGTGCGCTTATAAACTCAAGAATAGAGCCAACCAAAACAGACAAAAACAATACGGGGGCGGTTGTAGACTTTCCATTTACCCACCTAGAAAATAAATATTACGACTACGAAAGAGAGCCTTTAATGTTGGAAAAACTCTCTACAGAAGGGCCTTGTTATGTATTTGAAGATTTTAATGGAGATGGTTTAAAAGACCTATATATTGGAGGTGCTAAATACCAAGAAAGTGCTTTTTATACTCAAAATAAATCAGGTGATTTTACTGCAGAGATTAAAAAAGTCATTACGGAAGACGCCCTTTATGAAGACGTAGACGCTGCCGCTATAGATTTTGACAATGACGGAGATTTAGACCTCTATGTAATGAGTGGCGGCAATGACAGTCCTGAAGGAGATATTCAATTGGTAGACAGACTTTACATAAACGACGGAAAAGGAAATTTCACGAGATCCAAGGCCAATTTACCTATGGCCAATGGAGGAAGCATCGCTGTGGCAGATTTTGACAATGACGGCTTTTCAGACTTGTTTTTAGGATTTAGGTCTGTGCCTGGAGCCTATGGTATTTCACCCTCTAGCGTTATTTTAAGAAACACCCAGAAAGGTAATTTTGAGCTTCTGGCCCGTAAAGACTATGGAATGATCACTGACAGTGCTTGGGGAGATCTTAACCAAGACGGTTTATTGGATTTGGTGCTGGTTGGAGACTGGATGCCCATTACTGTTTTAATTAACAAAGATGGTAGAAATTTTGAGAATCAGACAAAGGCATTGGGCTTGGCTAATACACAAGGCTTGTGGAATACTGTTTTATTAGAGGACTTAAATGGGGATAATAAACCAGATATAATTGCAGGAAACGCTGGTTTAAATATGAAAATTAAGGCTTCTGAAAAAAACCCTGTAGAAATATATCTAGAAGATTTTGACAAAAATGAACAACTAGATCCTACCATATTTCACACTTTCGAAGGGGAGCACATCCCATTTGCTTCCAAGGATATGCTCAGCAAGCAAATGCCCATGCTCAAAAAGAAGTTTACTTCCTACACCTCCTTTTCTAAGGTGAGAGAAATAGGGCAACTTTACAGCAACCCACCTGCTGAGATAGAAACCAAATTCCTCAAAGAACTGCGCTCTATGGTGTACCTAAATAACACTACTTTCCAAGGGGTGCCTTTACCCATTGAAGCCCAAATGAGCAGTATTGAAGACTTTTATTTAGACAAGCAATCCGGCGCTATACAACTGTATTACGTTGGGAATTATAAAGGTTTTGTAACAGAATTAGGAAATACACCTGCAAATACTGGCGGAATACTATCCGAATTTAACGGAAATACATTTACAAAAAACAACAGTTTACCCCTGCCTCCTTTTATGGAAGCAAGGGCAATTGGGCCTTTAAACAACAACAAATTATTGGTGCTTTTCAACAATGACAGCGCTAAAACTATTGACTTAAACCATAAGTAAAATGAAAGTAATCAAATCACTTCTTTTATGTAGTGCTGTCTTTTTTAGCCTATTGGGCTGTGAAGAAAACAACACCTATAAAGCGCGCTTAAAAGACCCTCAGCTATTTCACAATAGCATGCAAGCACTGTCAGATGTAATCGTGTACGATATTTTTTCTCCTCCTGTAGCTTCTAGGGTATATATGTATCCTACTATTGCTGCATATGCTGTCATGCAAAAACAATATCCTAAAAAATATGAGGATATGGCCGGACAACTCAGCGACTTTAAAACCATCCCGGAAATAAACGACCCAGACATTCATGCAGAATTGGCTGCCATTCACGCCTTTTTAAAAGTAGGTACTGCCTTAATTTTTTCAGAAAATAAAATAATAGAATACAGAGATTCCCTTTACGCTAGCCTAGAACAAGACGGACTTCCTTCAAGTGTAAAAGAAGCTTCATTGGCATATGGGGACTTAGTTGCTGCGCATATTTTGGCGTGGGCAGACACTGATTTTTACAAACAAACCAGAACCTTTCCAAAATATACCATACAAGAAGGTACTGCTTTTTGGAAGCCTACCCCTCCTGATTATATGGAAGGAATAGAGCCACACTGGAATAAAATAAGAACGCTAGTTTTAGATACGGCGGATCAGTTTGAACCAGCCCCTCCTTATCCTGTAGATATGAGTAAAGACAGCCCATTTTACAAAGAATTGATGGAGGTGTACGAATTGGGTGAAAAAATAGATGGAAGCACAGAAGCTACAGAAATTGCCAGCTTCTGGGACTGTAACCCTTATGTATCTCACCACAGAGGACACGCCATGTTTGCTACAAAAAAAATCACCCCAGGAGGGCACTGGATTGGGATTACTAAAATTGCTGCCAAACAGGCACAAAGTAATATAGATGAAAGCATTAACGCCTATGCTAGGGTATCTATTGCCCTATTCGACGGTTTTATTTCATGTTGGAATACCAAATGGAATACTTTAATTGTAAGACCAGAGACCATTATTAACGAGTTTTTAGATGAAACTTGGTTGCCTTTGCTTCAAACACCTCCTTTTCCAGAATATACCTCTGGACATTCTGTAATCTCAAGGGCTTCTGCCGTAGCACTCACTGACATTTATGGTGACGCCTTTTCATTTGCAGACACCACAGAAGAGGTCTATGGATTAGGCGTGAGGTCTTATGACTCATTTATTGCGGCCTCAGAAGAGGCTGCTGTGTCTAGACTTTATGGAGGGATTCATTATAGAAGGGCTATAGACGAAGGGGTAAAACAAGGAGATGCTGTAGGTAAATTCTTGGTAGAGAAATTAAAGACCTTAAAATAAAGTATATTAGACAAAAATAATCATCAACCAAATTATCACATATGTTAGGAATTTTATCTTTTGTTGGGTTTACCCTTTTGGTAGCCGTTGTAGCTTATTTTGCCACTAGAAAAACCAACGAACAATCTTCAGATGGCTATTTTCTTGGCGGAAGAAGTTTAACTGCTGGCGTAATAGCGGGTTCACTATTACTCACCAATTTGTCCACCGAACAAATCGTAGGGCTCAATGGCTCTGCCTATGAAAGTGGTTTATCTGTAATGGCCTGGGAAACCCTCGCCGCTATAGCTATGGTAGTTACCGCTATTTTTTTATTGCCCAGATATTTAAAAGGAGGGCTTACAACAGTTCCGCAATTTTTAGCGACCCGTTTTGACGTCACTACAAAAACAATTACCTCTGTACTTTTCCTAACAGGATATGTAGTGGTTTTACTGCCTGTAATTTTATATTCAGGGTCTGTAGCCATTAGTGGGATGTTCAACATTCCGGAACTATTAGGTGTCACTGAGACAGAAGCTTTATGGATTTGTGTCTGGGGCATAGGGATTACAGGTGGAATATATGCGGTATTTGGGGGTTTAAAAGCCGTTGCTGTATCTGATTCTATAAATGCCATTGGCCTTTTGATTGGGGGGCTTATGATTCCTCTTTTTGGCCTCATGGCTATTGGAGACGGAAATGCTTTAGACGGTCTAAATATTTTGGTCCAAGAAAACCCAGACAAGTTTAAATCCATGGGTAGTGAATCCGACCCAGTACCTTTCCACACTATTTTTACTGGGATGATGCTGGTGCAATTATTTTATTGGGGAACCAACCAACAAATTATTCAACGAGCACTCGCAGCCAAAAACTTAGCGGAGGGCCAGAAAGGACTTATGTTAGCCGCATTTATTAAAGTATTGGGTCCTTTATTGGTGGTATTACCCGGACTCATTGCCTATCATTTATTCGAAGGGGGCCTTGAAAAGGCCGATACCGCCTACCCTATGCTCGTAGCAGAAGTATTGCCTGAAGCCTTGGTTGGGTTTTTTGCCGCAGTACTCTTTGGGGCCATTTTAAGCTCCTTTAACTCTGTGCTCAATAGCTCCGTTACCCTATTTGGTGTAGACATTTACAAACAACACATTAACCCAGAAGCCAGTGAGCTTCAAATGGTTAAAAACGGAAAACGCTTTGGGCTAGTTTTAGCGATTGCTGCTATGTTTATAGCACCATTAATTGCTAATGCCGGAACATTATTTGACTACCTTCAAGAAGTGAACGGAATTTATAGTATTCCCATCCTGACCATTATTTTCGTGGGTTACACCACTAAAAGGGTTCCTGCAATAGCAGCTAAAGTCGGTGTTGTATCAGGCTCACTATTGTATATCATTAGCCAGTTTGTACTTCAGCCAATGGTAACAGACAATGGGGGAACTTACCCACATTATTTGGACGTTATGGCCATATTATTCTTGCTCAATACGGCAATAATGTTAGTGATTGGTCAATTAAAGCCTATGGCAACTCCTTACGAATTGAGCTATACCAAACAAGTAGACATCCTTCCTTTTAAATACGTCAAAGAGGTTGGAATAGCCATCTGTGTTTTGGTGATTGGCGTATACTTATACTTTGCCTAACAGCTTAATAAACACTCAGATACTGTATTTAAAGCGCGGCCTAAAGGCCGCGCTTTTTTTTAACGTCCTTTTAAAACATTAAGAGCGGCTTCTTTTATACCTTTGTTGTATGGGTCACAAAAAATTAAGCTATTTTTTTCTATTCCTACTCATAGGCTGTGGTTCCTTATGGGCACAAGAAAACACCAGTAAACGGGTAAAAATAGGTGACAACAAAAAAGAAAAATCAGGGGAAACACCTTTTAAACTGCCCCCTCCAAACAGCAAAAACACCCCTGAAAAACTCTTGTATCCTGTAGCGGAAACCTTAGAAAAAAACGGTATTAAAATGCTTCCTGACAGAACTTTGGTCCAAGCAGGCGCTTACTTAAAAATAGACCCAAAAATACGAGAAAAAGAAAGCAAGAAAGCCAAAAATTACTTTGGCAATGTGAATTTAGGTGCCGTAAAAACGGTGTCTAAATTTGTTGGTGTGGTGTGTAGGGACCATGAATATGTAGATGGAGACCGTGTTAGAATATACCTCAACGGCGACATTGTAGCACAGAATCTTTTCCTAACTGCTGGTTTTCAAGGAGTTAATGTAGACCTCAAAGAAGGTGTAAACACCCTAGTTTTCGAAGCTTTAAATCAAGGTGCCTCTGGACCAAATACCGCTCAGGTAGACGTTTACGACGAAAAGGGAAACCTAGTACACCAAAACATCTGGAACCTTTCCACTGGAGCTAAAGCCACTATGGTTCTGGTGAGAGAATAAGAACCCTCTAACTTGTAAATCAGTGGCGACTTTTTAAGTTTCAGAAAAAATTTATTCCCCCGGACGGTAGCTTCGCTGAGCGTCTTTTAACACGGCTTCTTTATAAAAAAGTACTTCCTTAAAATTAGCCTCCGCATAACGAGACAGCTGGTCTCCAAAATGGGGCGAATTTAGATCGCCACTCTGCCCGCCAGCTAAAATACTTTTTGCTTGTAGTTTTTCTCCAAAAGAAACTACTGCAACAAAACTATTCCCTCTGGTTCCGTAAATCTTCTTTGTATTATTGGTGTACCTAGCGCCATAAGCTGCCAAGGCACCCCATCTACCAGAAGCAAAACCAATAGGGGTACTGGGCAATGAATCATTAAATGCTTGTCTGGGGTCTCCGTTGAGCCTTTGGTATCTATTCACACTGCCCCAAGGGGTATTCCAGGTGCCAAAATCTGTATTGAGCTGTTGTAGCGTTTCTTCAAAAATAGCCAAACGTTCTTTTTCAGGAGAGCCACTACCAAAATAGGTCATGAGTTCCATGTCTGACATGGCAAAAGGACGCACTCCTTTTTGACCGTAGCGGGTACCGTAAAAATGAGCCAAAGTCATGGCTACCGAATCTTCAGAAGTTTTAAAATCCCATTGCCTCAATATTTCAATGGCTGCATTCATTTCTCCAACAGAACTACCCCATTGGTCAAATGCCTTCACTAAACCCGGAATTAAAGCCTCAAATGCAGGTAAAAATGGGTCATGAGCTAGGGTGATAAGTCCGTCCAAATCAATTTTATTTATCTCACTTAGCAGTGAAATGGCGTGTACCCCTCTAAAATTTTCTTGGCCTTTAGACATATATACCGGATAGTCCTCAGGTTTAGGACTGTATTGTAATGCGGCCGTATAAGGAGTTGAATTACAATTTTGTAACCAACCGTTCTCTGGATTTAAAAGCAATATATTCTCTTCAACAGTATGTAGCCCCTGCCAATCAGTAGCTGGATTACTACCATCTACGGGTTGGGAAAAGTCAAAAGCTACATCTCTTTTAGGCACAAAATTTCCATGGAAATAAGCAATATTACCCTCTGCGTCTGCATAAACCGTATTGTTAGATGAATTGGTTCTCAAATCCATCATTGCTTTAAAGCCTTTATAATTGTTCTGCTTTGTTCTGATAAATGATTGTTTTAATGCGGTCACAGGGTCCCACATCATAGCAGAGGCAACCCATTGCCCCGCTTCCATATGGGTAATTGGACCGTGGTGGGTACGATACTTGGGAAAAGATTTTTCTTGAATAATCCCCAAAGAATCTTTGAATTTTAGCCTTACTTCGGATACAGACACTTCTCTTTGTTCTTCCCCGTATAAATAAAATAAGCCCGCTTCATTTTGAGTAATGGTCTCCAAGTATTCATCCATCACGTCTGTATAAGTGGAGGTATGCATCCAAGCTGTTTTCTCATTAAATCCCTGATATACAAAAAATTGTCCCCAAGTAACTGCACCATAAGCTGCCAAACCTTCTTCGCTATTTACATGCACTTCTCCCCTAAAGAAAAATGAGGTATGGGGATTAATTAAAAGCATGGCGTCTCCGCTTTTTGTATGGGATCCAGAAATGGCTATCCCATTTGATCCAGCTGGTTCCTCCTCAGATGCAGCTAGAGCAATAGCTAAGGCTTCTTCTTTTGGAAGGGCAGCAGCATTTTCATAAAAGGCACGTATCTTTTTTTCAGAAATACGTTCAATATCTCCCCCAATAGACCCCTCTGAAAAATACATAGGCATCCATGGTTCAAAATGATCAATGAGTTTTGGACGGACGTCTGGATGTGTTTTTAAATAGAAATTTATTCCATCTGCAAAAGCCATACAAAGGGCTTTAATGTCCTCAGGAGCGTTTTCGTACATGGCTTTAGCCTCATCTGTAGTCATAAATAATTTAGCCCTGAGGTCTGAATAGATGGCACTTTCCCCTTCCACCTCTGCCAACCTTCCAATGGCCCATATATAATTGTCTTCTACCCGTTGAAAATCATCTTCGCACTGGGCGTATAACAAACCAAAAACAGCATCTGTGTCTGTCTTTCCATATATGTGGGGTACCCCAAATGAATCCCTGATAATAGTGGTTTGTGCTGCATGCTTCTCCTGACGCGTGGAGGCAGTGTCTTGAGGCTCAGAACAGGCGGTAAGCAATAGGAATAAAAAAACAAAAATAGGTTTCATTTCAATGGGTTTTTTAAAGTGTTAGCTATTTAATCTTCAAGAAGATAGTGGTGGTTTTTTTTCTAAATCAATAGCTAGAAAGGTACAAAAAAGTACCTTTACCCTATAGATCAAAAAACACAAATGACTCCAAATAAAAAAAGCCATACAACAAAAGACAAAAGCAAACCCAAAGTTTCTATTTTACAAGCCTTTACAACCATTATTTGGCCCAGAAGAAAAATGGTTTTTGTAGGTTTATTACTAATAGTCATAAGTAAAATAGCCAGTTTTGTTGCGCCACTGTCTTTAAAAGTTTTGATGGATGAAATTATTCCTAACAAGGAATTGGACAGACTTAAAATATTGATTGCCGTTGTTATAATAGCCATTCTGGTACAAGCGATCACTTCATTTTTACTGACAAAAATTCTCTCTGTACAGGCCCAATACCTCATTGCGGAATTGAGGGCTCAAGTGCAAAAGAAAATTCTGGGCCTGCCCATTCGATTTTTTGACAACACCAAATCTGGGGCTTTAGTCTCACGGATAATGACCGATGTAGAAGGGGTTAGAAATTTAATTGGAACAGGCCTTGTGCAATTGGTAGGTGGTACCATCACAGCCGTAGTCTCTCTAATTTTGTTGCTGCAAATAAGTGTGTCTATGACCTTATTCACACTCATACCTTTGGCTATTTTCGCCATCATTGCTCTGAAAGCTTTTAAAGTAATTAGACCTATTTTTAGGGCTAGAGGAAAAATCAATGCAGAAGTAACGGGAAGGCTTACAGAAACACTTGGAGGTATTCGAGTGATTAAGGGATTTAATGCAGCAGAACAAGAGGCCTTGGTTTTTGAAAAAGGGGTGCACGAATTGTTTGTCAATGTAAAGAAGAGTCTCACCGCTACAGCTTTTATGACCTCATCTGCCACATTTTTATTAGGGCTGGCCACTACAGGCATCATGGGAATTGGCGGATACAAAATTATGATGGAAGCCTTGACCTTAGGAGAATTCCTGAGTTTCACCTTCTTATTAGGGCTCATGGTAGCACCTATTGTTCAAATGAGTAATATTGGAAGCCAACTTACAGAAGCTTTAGCTGGCCTAGACCGAACGGAAGAGCTCATGAACGAAACTGGTGAAGCAGAGGATCCTTTGCGTACCATCCAACTAAAAAAGCTTCAAGGAGCATTAAGCTTTAAAGAGGTGTCTTTTGCCTATGAAGAGGAAAAAGATGTATTACACAGCATTAGTTTTAACGCAGCAGCAGGAGAAACCATTGCCCTAGTGGGTAGTTCAGGTTCTGGAAAATCTACCATAGCTGGCTTAGTGGCTACTTTTATTAATCCCGATCAAGGAGAGATTACCATAGATGGCCACCCGCTTAGGAAAGTGACCTTAGAGAGTTATAGAAAACAATTGGGTGTGGTATTGCAAGATGAATTCCTTTTTGAGGGGACTATTAAAGAAAATATTTTATATGCCAGACCTAATGCCTCAAATGAAAGTCTTTTAGAAGCAGTCAATGCTGCTTATGTCAATGAATTTACCGATCGTTTTGACGCTGGTTTAGACACTTTAATTGGCGAGAGAGGCGTGAAATTATCTGGCGGTCAAAGACAGAGAATTGCCATAGCTAGAGCTATTTTAGCGAACCCATCTATCTTGATATTAGATGAAGCAACCTCTAACTTAGATACAGAAAGTGAGGCGCTTATTCAAAAAAGCTTGGCTACTCTCACTGAAGGCAGAACTACTTTTGTCATTGCTCACAGGCTAAGTACCATTAGAAAAGCCCATAAAATTCTAGTGATTGAGGGAGGTAAAATTGCGGAGCAAGGGACTCACGACCAACTGATCGAGGCCAAAGGAAGGTATTTTGACCTGTTTACCTACCAGGCAAAAATTTAACATATCAATGTTGCGTTAATTGTTCCACTTAGAAAAAAATCCCACTACCTTATTGTCTGTGTACTTGAACTATTGTACCCTATAGCTTAGACCAGCGAATGGTACATCCCTTTTTTTAAAACAGTCCTAACTATTCCTCAGGGGCCAAGGTTATTTTTAATCCTTCTAAATTTTCTGTAATAGGAATTTGACATCCTAATCGGCTGTTGTCTTGCAGGTGAAATGCTTCAGACAACATGGCTTCTTCTTCCTCAGACATTGGCTCTAAATGATGGCTGGAGGTCACATAACACTGACAGGAAGCGCACATGGCCATTCCGCCACATATCCCTATAGTTCCCTCTGGAGCCAATTCATAGGATCGCACCAATTCCATTAGATTCATGTTCATATCTGTAGGTGCCAACACTGTATGGGATTGGCCTGTTCTATCTACAATGGTCACTTGAATATCCTGTGCCATACTTATTCTATTTTTTTAACAACTGCCTTAGGGGCTTCTTTTTTAGTTCCGTCAAATCCCGTAACACCTCCTACAGTAGTGTATTTCATGACGTACCTTTTGTTGGGAAATATACGGCCGTAAGCACTTTGACACATAAGCGTAGCTTCATGAAAACCACAGAGAATTAATTTTAGTTTTCCTGGATAGGTGTTGACATCTCCAATGGCATACACGCCAGGTATATTAGTCATATAATCCAATGTATTGTCTACCACAATGGCATTTTTTTCTATTTCGAGACCCCAGGCGCCAATAGGCCCTAACTTAGGAGATAAACCAAAGAGCGGAATAAAGGCGTCTACTGTTAATTCAATAGGGGCTTCTTCTCCTGTTTTTTGAATATACACTTTATTTAAGTGGGTGTCTCCCGCTAAACCAATCACTTCTGCTGGAGTAATTAAATTTATTTTACCTGAATTTTTAAGGGCCTGCACTTTCTCTACTGAATCTAGAGCACCTCTAAATTCAGACCTTCTGTGTACCAACGTAACCTCACTAGCCACCTCTGCTAAAAAAATACTCCAATCTAATGCTGAATCTCCTCCACCTGCAATAAGCACTTTTTTATCTCTATAAACTTCAGGGTCTTTAATCATATAAGAGACTCCTTTGTCTTCCCAGGATTCAATTCCTTCTATAAGTGGTTTTTTGGGCTCAAAACTTCCGAGTCCTCCCGCAATTGCTACTACTTTAGTGTGGTGCGCTGTCCCTTTATCCGTAGTGACAATAAAACTACCGTCCAATTGTTTGTCAATTTTTTCTGCGCGTTCTCCAAGGGTAAAACCTGGAGAAAAAGGTTTTATTTGTTCCATGAGATTGTGCACCAAGTCTCCCGCCAATACTTCAGGAAAACCTGGGATATCATAAATAGGTTTCTTGGGGTACAATTCTGAAAGTTGTCCTCCTGGCATTGGAAGGGCGTCTATTATATGGCATTTAAGCTGTAATAATCCCGCTTCAAATACAGCGAAAAGTCCTGTAGGTCCCGCGCCAATGATGAGTATGTCTGTCTTTATCATAGCAATTGTAAAAACGTACTGCAAAATGCAGTGCGCTATATTAAAATATTCAAATTCAAAAATAGCCTCTAATGGGGTTATATCTCATGACATTTGTCAGCAAATCTCTCAGGACTAAGCAGGCCATATTTCGAGATATTTGTGCCCCTAATAAATGCTTAGTCTTCGAGATTAATCACTTGTTCAATCTGAGGGGCATACTTTTTAATGGTGAGTTCTACCCCACTTTTTAAGGTCATTTGATTTACTGAGCAGCCTACGCATGCGCCCATTAACCTTACTTTAACCGTGTTACCCTCAATGCCTTCTAAGGCAATGTCTCCTCCATCTGATTGTAAAAAAGGCCTAATCTCATCTAGGGCTTTTTCTACTTGCTGTAACAATTCATCTGCTGTCATGGACTAAAATTTAAGTATCAATGTCGCTACCACAATAGGGGGGCGTTTTATTTCTTAGGCTTTACTGCGGAACAGCCAGCCATAGTCGTTATTTTTATAGCTTCTGTAGGCGGTAAATCAGTGTGTCTAACGACCAATTCCCTCACTACATTTCTAGTAATCTCCTCAAAGGCTTCTTTTAAAGGCCCTTCTTCTTGAAGTGCAGCAGGTCTTCCAACGTCACCAGCTTCTCTAATGCTCTGTACCAAAGGCACTTCTCCCAAGAAAGGGATTTTCAAATCTGAGGCCAAATTTTGGGCGCCTTCTTTTCCAAAAATATAGTACTTATTGTCTGGTAATTCTTCTGGCGTAAAATAAGCCATGTTTTCAACCACTCCTAATACAGGCACATTAATGGCTTCTTGCATGAACATGGCGACACCTTTTCTGGCATCGGCCAAGGCCACCTCTTGAGGCGTGCTCACCACAACAGCACCGGTAACCGGTAGGGATTGCATAATACTGAGGTGAATGTCTCCAGTACCTGGCGGAAGATCCAATAATAGGAAATCCAATTCCCCCCAATGGGCGTCAAAAATCATTTGATTCAAGGCTTTAGCGGCCATAGGACCACGCCAAATTACCGCCTGATTGGGTTGCGTAAAAAAACCTATAGAAAGTACTTTAACACCATAATTTTCAACGGGTTTCATTTTAGACTTTCCGTCTATATTAACTGCCAATGGCTTTTCTGCAGAAACGTCAAACATCAAGGGAATGGATGGGCCGTAAATATCTGCGTCTAAAACACCTACTTTAAAACCCATTTTAGCAAGAGTGACGGCTATATTTGCCGTTACGGTAGATTTTCCAACACCTCCTTTTCCAGAAGCAATAGCCACAATATTTTGGATGCCTGGAATGGGTTTGCCTTTAATTTCATTGGATGCGGCTTTTGGCGGAGTAACGACCTTAACGTTCACCGTTATTTTAGCCTTTTCATATACCTCAGAATGAATGATTTTAAGTACCTCTACCTCCGTCTTTTTACGTGCTTGTAAACTTGGATTAGCAATACTAATATCTACTGTTACCTCATCGCCAAAAATCTGGACATTAGTGACAGCACCACTTTCAACTAGGTTAACACCCTCACCAGGTGCAGATATTTTAGATAATGCCTCTAATACGGCTGCCTTTTTTATTTGCATACTACGCTTGCTTGTGACCTAGGGCCTATTTTGTTGGGGAATTCCCCTAATTAAACTGATTCTAAATTACAAAGATACAGCTTATCCCTCAGATTTTAAAGCCAAATTAGGGTCCCAAAAATAGCTTTCTAGACCCACTATTTCATTTTCTAAAACCACCACTCCTTCACTCTCTAAAAGTTGCTGCATGAGATTGGTTCCATCAAAATGATGTTTTCCTGTAAGTAAGCCATTTCTGTTTACCACCCTATGCGCAGGAATACTCATATCTCCATGAGAGGCGTTCATGGCCCAACCGACAATTCTGGCAGAACCCCTACTGCCTAAATAGGCCGCTATAGACCCATAAGAGGTCACTCTGCCGTAAGGAATGAGTCGCACAACAGCATATACTTTATCAAAAAATGAAAGGGTCTTAGGACTGTGTTTCATGGTATATCCTAAATAAGGTCACGGAGGCTAAAAACAACATCAGTCCAGCCAATATATAATTTGCTTTGGAAGAAAAAACCCTGTTTTTCTTTTGCAATTTTTTAAAATACACTGTGTATAGATACAGCACAGAAAATGTGCCTGCTGCAGTAGCTACCATAAAAACAAGGGTGTCTTCTAAAGTAAATGAGATCCATCCAGAGGCTTTCCACATGGCATTCAGCCCACTGTAATAAGGGATACTTAATAAATTTACTGCCGCGAGAAACATCCCCTTAAAAAAACTACTTCGTTTCTTTACTTTTAAAAAACCTGTCTTGGGTTTTTTTTGGCCTCTGGCCGACACAAAGAAGTATACTGAAAAAGCACAAAAAACACCTACAGCTACCTTCATTAAAAGGGCAATAACTTCTGGGTGGCTAAATAAAAATTTAGAAATTAAAACAGCTACATAAGCTTGAATAAGTACCACAACTACAACCCCTAAACTAAATATATAAGCGTTGTTGGGCCCTTTTTCTACACTAATTTTAGCAGCGCTCATATTTAAGAGACCAGGAGGTACTGTTGCCATAAAAGCAGCGGAAAAAGTAACAAAAAAAAGCACCAGTAAATGAGACATAAATGACGTTTAAACGCTTAGTGAATTTCACTAAATGTTATCTAATATATAGATTAGGAAAAACTAAAACGCAAATATGTAATGGGTTTTCCTACGGCAAGATACTGATTTTCATAGAAAGTCTGAATACCCAATACTTCTTCTGGACTGCCTTCATTCTTGTAGACATCATGATTGGCATAAGCGATTGGAAGTCCCATACCTTGTAATAGACCTAAGGTATAGCCATGCATATATTCAGAATCAGTTTTTAAGTGAACACATCCTGAAGGGCTTAAAATTTGCTTGTACCTATCCAAAAAAACAGGATTGGTCAATCGGTGTTTGGTTCGCTTGTATTTTATTTGAGGATCTGGAAAAGTAATCCAAATCTCTGCCACTTCCTGGGTGAAAAATAAATGTTCTACGAGTTCAATTTGGGTTCTAATAAAAGCCACATTAGGGAGCGTTTCCTCTAAAGCTGTTTTAGCCCCACGCCAAAATCTTGCCCCTTTTATGTCAATTCCAATAAAATTTTTATTCGGATACCGCTTGGCCAAACCAACTGTGTACTCTCCCTTACCACAGCCCAATTCCAAGACTATTGGATTGTTGTTTCCAAAAAAATGGGCCCATTGCCCCTCTTTCCCTAAGCTTTTGTTTAATACTTCTTCCCTTGAAGGTTGAAACACATTGGTGAATGTTTCATTTTCCTTGAACCTTTTTAACTTGTTTTTACTTCCCAAAGCAGTCATCATTTAAAGATCTGGCAAAGCTAAGAAAATATAAGGTGAAAATTTTTGGTAATTAGGCCTGGAAATTTTCTGTCTTTTCCAAGGTAAAAGAAAACTCTGAACCTACATCTACCACACTTTCTACATAAATCTTTTCTCCGTGGGCTTCTAGAATATGCTTTACAATGGCGAGACCCAAACCTGAACCTCCTTCTGCCCTGCTACCACTCTTGTCTACACGAAAGAAGCGTTCAAAGAGTCTTGGAATATTAGCCTTCTCAATCCCTTCTCCATTGTCTGTAATACGCACGATTACTTTATTTTTAATCAGGTTTTCAATAGACACTTCCGTTGTCCCATTTTCATGCCCGTACTTAATAGCGTTTATAATGAGGTTAATAAGTACTTGTTGGATCTTATTCTTGTCTGCTTTTACATAAATTGGAGCGCTATATGCCTTGTCAAAAGACAAGGTAATGTGCTTTTTTTTTGCCCTAATCTCTAACATTTCAAAAGCCTGCAGAACCAATTCTACAATATCAAAAGCAACAGGGTCTAAATTTAAATCGCCCACTTCTAATTTAGTGATTAAATCCAAGTCTTTAATAATATAAGTTAAACGATCTACTCCCTTTGCTGCGCGCTCTAAATACTTTTTCAAAAGGGTTTTGTCATTCATCGCGCCATCTAAGAGGGTTAAAATATAACCTTGCACCGTAAAAAGAGGGGTTTTTAACTCGTGAGACACATTACCTAAATAATCCTTTCTGTATTCTTCTCTAATTTTAAGTGTGTCTATTTCTACTTTTTTGTTTTGTGCAAAACGCTCAATTTCTTCAGTAAGCGTTCTCATGTCAGTGGTTACAGGAATATTTGCTAAAGATTTAGACTCTAATAAAGACACCTCATCATATATCTTTTTAATCCTACGGTAAATAAACTGCTCTACTCTGAGCTGAATGACTACAAAGCAAATGAAAAAACTAAGCAATAAATAAACTGCCAAAACACCCCACACTAATGAATTTACTGCATCTAGAAGTAGCCCTAAAGCCAGCGTGAGTAAAATAGAAATGATCAAAGAAGACCGCAGTGCAAAGCGATAAGATTTCTTTAGTTTAATTGCCATAGGTTGCTAAAGTACGAACTTATAGCCAACTCCTTTAACGGTTTTAAAGTTGTTGTCACCAATTTTCTCTCGGAGTTTCCTAATGTGAACATCAATCGTTCTGCCACCTACAACCACTTCGTTGCCCCAAACCTTATCTAAAATAACCTCTCTTTTAAATACTTTATTTGGCTTAGAGGCCAATAAAGCGAGGAGCTCAAACTCCTTTCTAGGTAAGACCATTTCAATGCCTTTGTGGACAATTTTATATTCCTCTCTATTAATGATTAGATCGCCTACACTTGTAATATCTTCTACTTCAGCAGTTACAGCTCCTTCATTAAATCTTCTGAGTAAAGCCTTTACCTTACTGACCAAAACTTTAGGCTTAATGGGTTTGGTAATATAATCATCTGCGCCAGCATCAAAACCAGCCACCTGAGAATAATCCTCTCCTCTAGCGGTTAGAAACGCAACAATGGTATTTTCAAGGCCAGGAGTTGCTCTAATTTTTTCGCATGCTTCTATACCGTCCATCTCAGGCATCATTACATCTAAAATAATTAAATGGGGTTGTTTCTTCTTTGCTTTAGCCACCCCTTCAACACCATTACTGGCTGTGTACACTTGGTATCCTTCTGCAGATAAATTGTAACTCACAATTTCTAAAATATCTGGCTCGTCGTCTACTAAAAGAATCTTAATGTCTTTGTTGTTCATGGTTTGAAAACATGGTTAGTGCTCAAAAGTAAATATAATACTTATATCCCAGACGGGCTTAACATTGATTTAATCTGTTAACATTTAGATAACCATTCCCCTTTAAATTCTTAATCTAGTCCTAACCTTTAAGAAAGCATATATCACTTTATTTGCGCAAAATTTAAACGCATCATGAGGCACTTATTAAGTATGTTATTTTTTCTAGTAAGTTCAGTTGTCTTAGGACAACAAACTGCTAGTGTTGTTGGAGCACTATCTGACAAAGAAAACAATAACGAACCATTGGCTTTTGCCAATATCCTTATTCAAGGAACAACCATTGGGACTACATCAGATTTTGACGGTTTATATGAGTTGCCAAATATCAGTCCTGGAAACTACACCATTATATTTAGCTATTTGGGATATGAAACAGTGACTGTTGAGAATGTTTTGGTTTCAGAAGGAAAAGTAACCACTCTTAATGTTCCTATGGGGGCTTCTGAAGGGGTTGCATTAGATGAAGTAGTTATTACAGTGAGTGCTAAAAAAGATTCTGAAACAGCACTTTTATTAGATCAGAAAAGAGCCACTACAATTAAAACTTCCATTGGCGCTCAAGAATTGGCTAGAAAAGGGGTAGGTGATGTAGGTACAGCTGTAACTAAAACAACTGGTATCTCAAAACAAGAAGGTTCAGGAAATATTTTTGTAAGAGGTCTTGGAGATAGGTACAACATTACCACGCTGAACGGATTGCCTTTACCTTCAAACAACCCATCAAAAAAAAATATTGACCTTGGCTTATTTTCTACAGATATTGTAGAATTTATAGGAATTGACAAAACCTATAGTGCTGAAAATTATGGAGATTTTTCGGGCGCAAATATTGATATTGTATCCAAGGATTACAAAGGAGACGGATTTGTTAGCTTAAAAGTTGGTACCGGAATTAATTCAGAGGCATCTGGTGTAGACACATTCTTTTTAAATGAGGGTCCAAATCAGCATGGATTTTATACTAAAAACTACCCAGCATTCCCGCTAAATAATTACAATTTTGTAACAAGTTGGGACAGAACACAGGCTAACGAACCTATTAACACTAGTTTTAGCTTAAAGGCGGGAGATTCCTATATTTTGGGAGAAGAAACCAAATTGAATGTTTTTGGTGTAGCCTCATTTGACAATGGATACAGCTATAAAGAAGGAGTTACTAGGGGTTCTGTAACCGTAGGTGGTATTGCAAGAAGAGATTATGATTACCAAACATATGAGTACAACACCAATAGTACGGCCATGGCTAATATTGGACTCAGACACAGGAAAAATTACATCCAATACAATAGTTTATTTGTAAACACCTCTGCGCAAAATCAGCAGGAATATCGCGGGGTTATAGATGCATTTGACTATGCACCCGAGGGTGGTGCCTTTGTTCAACGTGCTTCTTATGAAAGAACATCTCTTTGGGTAAATCAATTATTAGGGAAACATGAATTAAATGAAAACCTGGATTTAAATTGGGGACTCTCCTTTAACCTTATTGAAAATAATATACCCAATAGAAGGCAAAATACAATTTCCCCAAGTAATTGGGACATTCCAGAAGGACCAAAATCATTTGCCGAAACATTAAACGGTGCAGACAACCATAGATTTTACCAAACTTTGGATGAAAATGAAATGGCTGCTAATTTAAACGGAGTATATAAATTCAAATACAATGAAGACATAGGAAAACATGAAGGTAAATTGAGTTTTGGATACCAAGGAAAAATGAAAGAAGTAGATTTTGGGGCCACCCAATTTAACTTCAGAATTACCAAAAGAGACGCCAATAACAAAAGGATTGTTCATCCTTTAATCACTGATGTGTACAATCTTGACAATTACTTTAATTTAGAAAATAGATTGGCTGGATTATTTTCAATTGAAACATTTAGAGGAAATATAAATACACCAAATGCTTTAGACCCACAGACTTATTTTGGGAAACAAGATATGCATGCGGCGTTTGCCAATTTAGAATTAACCATAAACCAAAAATCTAGCTTTGTATTTGGTTTAAGGGCAGAAGACATTAGTCAAGAAATAAGCTGGAGTACTTCTCTAGATCCAAATGGAGACACCAGTACATTAAATACTTTTGAAATACTTCCTGCTTTAAGTTTTAAATATGCTGTTTCTGAAAACCAAAATTTAAAATTCGCGGCAAGTAAAACATACACATTACCTCAGTTTAAAGAAAGGGCTTTGTTTCAATTCGAAGAGGTTACTCAAGTTTATTTTGGAAATCCTAGCTTATATGCTTCTAAAGATTACAATCTAGATTTAAAATGGGAGTTATTCCCTTCTAATTCTGAAGTTATTGGATTAGGAATTTTTGGTAAATACATCCAAGATCCAATCAACGATGTAACTGTAAACTCCGCTACCAATGATATTAGTTATGTAAACACAGGGGACAGCGCTAAAGCATTTGGAGCAGAATTCGAACTAAGGAAAGATTTATTCTCAAGTGAGAAAGAAACAGCAGAAGCTTTTCTAAAAACCAATTTAAGTTTTGGCCTTAACGTATCTTACCTTCACACCAATCAAGAGTTGGATGGTGATAAGGTTATTGAAGAAACTACTGCTGCAGATATTCTGGCCCTTAGTATAGATTTCACTAACGAATCAGATAGCTTGTCAGGAGCCTCTGACCTATTAATCAACGGAGACCTTAGTTTCTCTAAACAATTTGCAGAAGACAAAGACCTTATGGCTACCGTAGCTTTCAACTATTTCTCAGACAGAATATATGCACTCGGAACGGAAGGAAAAGGAAACTTAGTAGACAAAGCAGTCGCCACGCTAGATGTTGTTTTTAAAGCTTCCCTTAACAAACACTTAAGCATTGGCCTAAATGGAATGAATCTCCTAAATCCAAACATAGTAAGATCTCAAGAAGTGCAAAATGTAGATGTACTTACTTACAAAAAAGGAACCAATGTTAATTTATCGCTATCGTATAACTTTTAGTTAATACAAGGATTACTTATTGATAAAACTACATTAACGGCTACTTTAACTAGTGGTCGTTCTTTTGTTAAAGAAATTTAATACAATCTAAAAATGAAAAAAAGTATTTTAAAATCTGTAGCGTTCTTATCGATAGTTACATTAATGGCATCATGTTCTAAGGATGAAACACCAAACACAGACAATGACGGTATTCAAAATGGAAACGAAACTGGAATAGATTGTGGCGGATCTACAGGTGTTACTTGTCCTGATTCAGAACCATCTGAAGGTGACGGCGATACAAACGCCAATACTTCAGAAAATTTAGAAGGGGAACTTTCAGAAGCTAAAACACTAGACGCTTCTAAAGCATACAATCTAACAGGGGCATACATTATTAAAGACGGTGGTAAATTAACCATTCCTGCTGGGACGGTAATCATAGCTACTGGTGGAACCTCTTCTTATATTGCCGTGGCACAAGGAGGTCAAATATTCGCAAACGGTACTGCCGCCAATCCAGTTGTAATGACTTCTGGAGCAGCAAACCCTACTTCTAGTGACTGGGGTGGTTTAGTGCTTTGTGGAAAAGCACCAACTAATGTTGGGAGTACGGCTACGTCTGAAGTAGGAGACCTTACTTATGGAGGAACTGTTTCAGATGATAATTCTGGTGTACTTAAATACCTCAGAGTTGAATACACAGGGGCTGCATTTAATTCTTCTAAAGAATTTAACGGAGTATCTTTCTTTGGGGTAGGTTCAGGAACTACAGTAGAATATGTTCAGTCTTATAACGGCGGAGATGACGGTATTGAATTCTTTGGCGGAACAGTAAACGGTAAATATCTGGTGTCTACCAATTCTGAAGACGACGGTATTGACTTCGCAGACGGATGGCAAGGTAATGGAGAATACTGGTATATCTCCGGTGCTGCTAAAGCCGGTATTGAAGGATCTAACAATGGAGACAATAGTGGTGTAACACCACTAACAACAACAACACTTTCAAACATTACCGTAGTAGGTCCTGTAACAGAAGGGGCCCTATATTTTAAAGAAGGTGGCGGGAAATTCACCATTAACAACTTTTATACTAAAGGAATTAACCTAGGAGTCAAAGTAAAAGATACGGATACAGATGCAGCCAATAGAATTGAAGCTGGAGATCTAAAGATCACAAACATGCAGTTTGACGCGCCTGTTGATGGCTACAAAACTACAGATTACACAGGAGCTACTCAAAACTTTATTACAGTAGGAGAAAATACCGGCGCTGGAAATAGTGCTGCCGCCCCCGCTTGGACAGCTGGCTGGACCAAAGGCCTATAATGACCTAAAAGCATCATTTAGCTTTCATTACTAAGTTTTAAACCCGGCTTCCAGCCGGGTTTTTTTTGCCCAATGCAAAAATTAAGACTCTAGTTGACAAGTATTTAAGTTGGTCCGAACAAAAAAAATGTATCTTTATTGTGTAAAAAATATTTTTTTTGAAAAAAGTCGCCTACATACTTTTGCTTTTTGCCTTTTCTGTTGGTTTTGCACAGCAAAATGAGTCAGCAGAAATTCCTGGACTAAAGATTTATCCCAATCCAGTGACCCAAGGCAAAGTGTTTATTGAGACAGACCTAAGCACACCAAAAAAAATCATTTTATTTGATGTCTTTGGTACCCCTGTACTCGAAAAGGTACTCAAAACAAAAGAACTGGCCCTTCCCAAAATTAAGCCTGGTATTTACGTGATTAAAATCTTTGCAGAAGCTAAAAGTAGCACCAGGAAATTAGTGATCAAATAACGGTATTCCAAGTGCCGCTTTCAAAGCCCATTTTTGACAATCAATCTGCTGTGTTTAGCGAATAAAGTTATATTTGTATTTCTAATGTTATACGGATCAAATAATGCTTACAAATTTTATTGCTGAATTGAAATGGAGGGGTATGTTGCATGACGTCATGCCCGAAACTGAGGAACACTTATTAAGTGAAATGCGCGCTGCATACATGGGTATAGACCCTACAGCAGACTCTTTGCACATAGGTCATTTAGTAGGGGTAATGTTGTTAAAACACTTTCAAATTGCAGGACACAAACCCTATGCATTAATTGGTGGAGCTACGGGAATGATCGGTGATCCCTCAGGAAAATCCAATGAGCGAAATTTACTAGATGAAGCCACCCTAAGACACAACCAGGCCGCATTAAAAGAACAGCTTTCCAGGTTTTTAGACTTTGATTCAGAGGTGTCTAATTCAGCTGTTCTAGTAAACAATTACGACTGGATGAAAGACTTTTCTTTTCTATCCTTTATCAGAGATGTTGGCAAGCATATTACCGTAAACTATATGATGGCCAAAGACTCTGTAAAAAAAAGACTTTCTTCTGAAGCTGCAGAAGGCATGTCTTTTACGGAATTCACCTATCAATTGGTTCAAGGGTACGATTTCTTACACCTTTATAAAAATTTCCAGTGCACCCTTCAAATGGGTGGATCTGACCAATGGGGAAATATCACTACCGGAACGGAGCTCATCAGGAGGATTGGAGGAGGCAAAGGCTATGCATTAACCTGCCCCCTTATTACTAAAGCAGACGGAACCAAATTTGGAAAGACAGAAGGCGGTAACATTTGGTTAGACGCCAACAGAACCTCTCCTTATGTATTTTTTCAATATTGGTTAAATACCTCTGATGTAGATGCAGAGAAATACATTAAAATTTTCACCTTACTAGACCAAGAAACCATTGCTAAATTGGTTTCTGATCACCAAGAGGCCCCACATTTAAGGCTGCTTCAAAAAAATCTTGCAAAGGAAGTGACTACGGCTGTGCATGGAAGTGAAGCATATGAAAATGCCTTAAAAGCCAGTGATATTTTATTTGGAAAAACTACTGCAGACGTGGTAAAAACATTAGATACTCAAACCTTTTTAGCTGTTTTTGAAGGGGTTCCTCAAGCGGTACTTCCTTTTTCGAATCTGGTAAATGGATTGGATATGATCGCAGCTTTGTCTGCTGAAACTGGTTTTTTAAAATCCAATGGAGATGCCAGAAGAGAATTAAAGCAAAACGCCATTTCAGTAAATAAAGAAAAGGTTGGGGAAACCTATTTAATTAGTCAAAAAGACTTGATTGATCAGAAGTATGTGTTGTTGCAAAGGGGGAAAAAGAACTACTTTATACTGGTATTTGAATAAATTTCTGAAAGTTAATTCGCTTCATGTAGCACCACTCAAAATATTAGATTACAGCAAATATCAAAGCCAGTATTGGCCAAAAAATACTAAGGCACCAATAAATTACACCCCCTAATAGCGGCACTGTCAAAACGGCCTAGGATAGAGAAGCTATTGTCACTAAAAGTCTTTCCCAGATCTTGAGTGGCAATAAATGCACAAGAATGTATGTTGGCAAAATCAATGACGTTAACGCCTCCTGTTTTTCCGTCACCCACAAAGTTAAAAGGATCTTCCGTATCTCTAATCAATATTTTCATCCATGGAGGCGTGTCAAAAATACCGTCTCCTTTGGAATAGGCTTGGGACAAAAGTTCCGTCATTCCGTATTCTGAATGAATTTTAGAAACGCCAAAACCACTGCCTAATTTTTCGTGAAGCGCTTCCCTAATCATTTCTTTTCGCCTTCCTTTCATTCCTCCGGTTTCCATCACTATGGTGTTTTTCAATGACATGCCATATTTTTCACTAAAATCCAGTAGCGCAAAAGAAACCCCAATTAAAAATACGGGGGCATTTTTAGACTCAAGGTCCAATAAGGTTTTATAAAGCGCTTCGTGGTCGTGAAGGTAGAAACCAGATTGGGGGTGGCGGCTCTTTTTAATGAGGTCTTCTGCCATATAAATCAATGAAGATCCCTCCCTTTCTAAATAAGCAGGCAATAAAGCCAATACACAATAGTTTTCTACTGGACCATAAAAAATCTCAAAAGCCGTCATATAACTTGCTTCATAAAGCGATAAGTCGGGAACAAAATGTTTTGATGTTTCAGATCCAGTGGTCCCACTAGAGGTAAAATAAAAAAGGGAATCTGTACTTTTATCTAAAGGTTTTATCTCAGCAAAAGCTTTAGCTGGCTCTAGAGGCAGCTGTGTAATAACCTGGTGGGTTTTAAAGAATGAAATAGGTAAAAAGGGAATATCTTCAATGGTTTGAACTTGCTGAGGTGTTTTTTTGAGTAAGCGGCAAAATTCGTGATATACCGCATTGTATTTGTATTGAAATGCAAATAGTTCCAAAGCACGGGCTTTAAATGCCTCTTGGGTGTTTTCTAACGAAAAAGGAGCAGGAAAAATAGCTTTCATGGGGCAAAAATAGGGAATAAAAAACGTAATTTTGATAATATGATACTCGTTACTGGAGGTACCGGTTTAGTTGGTGCCCATCTTCTTTTTAGTCTATGTGAAGACCATCAGCTATGTAGGGCTATTTACAGAAATGTAAAAGGATTAGAGGCTGTAAAGAAATTATTTATTTCATCTGGCGACCTTAACTTAGCGCGCTATAAGACCATAGAATGGGTGCTTGGAGATATATTGGACCTAGAAGGATTAACCCCTGTTTTCAAAGGAGTTAAAACGGTATATCACTGTGCTGCCCACATCTCTTTTGATCCCAGTGCTTACAAAACCCTTAAATCTGTAAATGTTACAGGAACAGCTAATATGGTTAATCTTGCCTTAGACTTTAAGGTAAGTGCTTTTTGTTATGTGAGTTCCATTGCTGCACTTGGAAAATCAGATACGCAAAATCACATTACAGAGGAAACGGATTGGAATATTAGCGATCCAAATGTATACGCCCTAACTAAGTACGAAGCAGAATTGGAGGTTTGGCGGGGTATTTGGGAGGGACTTCCTGCCACCATTATAAATCCCGGTGTAATTCTAGGCCCTGGGTTTTGGAAAAAAGGAAGTGGTAAATTATTTTCATTCGCACAAAAAGGCAGTCCATTCTACTTTCCTGGTGGTTCAGGATTTGTTGGGGTAAAAGATGTTGTGAACTGTATGACACTCAGTGTTAAGGAAGAAAAATGGAAAGAGCGTTTTATCTGTGTTTCAGAAAACCTGACTTACAAAGCGCTATTTGGAGATATGGCGGAGGGATTTGGTTTAAAAAAACCCACCCATAAACGGCCTTTTTGGATCCTTGAAATCCTTTGGCGCTTAGACTATATTAAGGGCTTGTTTCTAAAGGGCGACAGAAAAATAACAAAACACACCCTAAAAGGCCTGAGTCGAAGGGATTTTTACGATGCCAGTAAATCCAGTATAACATTAAAAATGGAATACACGCCCATTAAAAAAGTGGTGATAGGGTGTTGTGACCTGTTTAAGGACAGCATTCAATAGAGGACAATATTCAACAAAGAATGGCTTTCAAAAAAGGACAGCATTCAACGGAGGATGTGTTTCAACAAAGAAAGGCATTCAATGAAGGATGTCTTTCAATGAAAAACCTTCATTTATTCCAAAGCGCTAGACGCTTTAGCGGCCTGGTCGTAAGTAGTTTTTAAGGCCTGGAGGCGTTTTTCTACCCTGCGATATATAACCTCATATTCCAATGGCTTTGAGGCGTAATACAAGTCATTTTGAGCGTATACGGTACTGTCTATCTCGTACTTTTTATAGATGTATCCCAGTGGGGTAATAGATTGTGCTTTAAACTGAGACCTGTCTGCAGCTACTGCTGCATTTAATACAGCCATATCATATACTATAGATTCCATCTGATCCAAAGACAGTACTCTATCTGGTTTAGGCACTACTTGGTTGCTACAAGAAAGACCAAATGCAAGTAGGGCAAAAAAGAACATTTGCTTCATATTAATCTCTATTAAAATTAAGTCTCATGGCATTTTTATGACCGCTAATCACGCCACTATCATAGGCCAAATGCCCGTTGACAAATGTTTTTTGAACACTATTTGAAAAACGTGTCCCTGTAAATGGAGACCAGCCACAAAGGGCGACAATATTTTCATTGCTTACAGTCCAAGGACTGTTAGGTTTTACCAAAACCAAGTCTGCATAGTACCCTTCTCTTAAATACCCACGTCTGTCAATATCAAATAAAATAGCTGGGTTGTGACACATTTTCTGAACCATGGTGGGCAAAGAGAGTATTCCTTGGTCTACTTTTTCTAACATGCCTACCAAAGCGTGCTGTACTAAAGGACCTCCAGAAGGTGCTTTGGCATACTTCTGTTGTTTTTCTTCTAAAGTGTGGGGGGCGTGGTCTGTGGCAATGATATCTATACGATCATCTAAAAGCGCCTCCCACAAGCCTGCTCTGTCATTGGCTGTTTTAACGGCTGGATTCCATTTAATTAAACTGCCTTTCTCTGCATAATCCTCCTCTGAAAACCAAAGGTGGTGCAGGCATACCTCTGCAGTAATTTTTTTATCTTTTAAAGGAATGTCATTTCTAAATAAAGCGGTTTCTTTGGCTGTGGATAAGTGAAATACATGCAGTCTAGCCCCAGTCTCTTTAGCCAGTGCAACGGCTTTTGAAGAAGACAAATAACAGGCCTCTTCTGAGCGAATTTTAGGGTGGGCATCCATTGGAATGTCTTCACCGTAACGCTCAGTAAAAGCGGCCATATTTGCTCTTATAGTTCCCTCGTCTTCACAATGGGTGCAAATCACCAATTCGGTGTTTCTAAAGATGCCTTCTAATACTTTCTGATTGTCTACGAGCATGTTCCCCGTGGAGGATCCCAAAAATAACTTTACATTAGAAGTAGCGTTTTTATCCAATCGCTTTAATTCCTCTAAATTGTCATTGGTCCCACCAAATGGGAAGGCGTAATTGGCAAAGGAGCTTTGTGCTCCTAAAGCAAATTTAGCCTCTAAGGCTTCAATCGTGGTGGTTTGCGGATTGGTATTGGGCTGTTCCATAAAGGTTGTTATACCTCCTGCTACAGCTGCCCTACTTTCCGAATAAATGGTTCCTTTATGGGTAAGACCTGGTTCTCTAAAATGGACTTGATCATCTATAATTCCTGGTAACACCCACATGCCATTAGCCTCTACTATGGTAGCATTGGGGTGGGAAAGATCTTTACCTATCTTTTCAATGAAATGGTCTTTGAGTAAGACGTCGGCCTGAAAGGCCAAACCCTCATTGACTAAAGTGCCATTCTTTATAATCGTATAACCCATGCTAAAAATTATTTTTATTAAACACGCTTTGCCATTTGAGCTTTAAAACGCCAATAACGGCTTCGCCCACAATAGCGCTACTCATCTTTGATTTTCCCAACTCCCTGTCTTTAAAAACGATGGGAACCTCCTCAATCTTAAAACCTAAAATATGGGCCCTAAATTTCATCTCAATTTGGAAAGCATAACCCACAAATCGCACCCGGTCCAGAGGAATGGCTTCCAATACTTTTCTGGTGTAACAAACAAATCCTGCCGTTGGGTCATGCACCCTCATGCCTGTAATTAGCTTCACATAAAAAGACGCCCCGTAAGAAATTAAAATTCTGTACAAGGGCCAATTCACCACATTAATTCCCTTTTTATAACGAGAACCTACAGATAAATCTGCCCCTTTCTCACAGGCCTCAAATAGGGCAATAAGGTCCTTTGGTGGATGAGAAAAATCTGCATCCATTTCAAAAATGTAGTCGTATTGTTTTTTTAAAGCCCACTTGAATCCATGAATGTATGCAGTTCCAAGGCCTCCTTTACCAGTTCTTTCTTCTATGAATAGCTGTCCTGGGTATTGGCTTTGTAAGGATTTAACTTGTGCTGCTGTTCCATCAGGCGATCCGTCGTCTACAATCAGAACATGGAAGTCCAAGGAAAGTTCAAAAACAGCACTAATAATTTGAGTGATGTTTTCAATCTCATTATAAGTGGGAATAATAACAAGTCTATTGGACATGGATGGACATCTTTAGGCGCAAAAATAGGACATAAATCGCGTAAAATGAGAATGAAACCTTGGTTTTATGTTTTTTTGTGGGCCTTAAATATGAATTCTAAAAGCGAGGCCTGCCTTAATTATTTGTAAATTTGGGGACTAATCAATAATAATGAAAGGGAATAAACAAAAGCTTTTTTGGGGGATTATGGTCTTTATTGGCCTAGCCAACACCCTCCAAGCTGTTTTCACTGAGCTTATTTATGACGAGGCTTATTATTGGTATTTTTCCAAACAGCTGGATTGGGGCTACTTTGACCACCCGCCTATGGTAGCCGCTATGATCGCTCTGGGGCAACTTTTTTTTAAAGGAACTTTAGGCGTAAGAATAATAGGGGTTTTAAGTAGTTTGGGCGCTTATCTCTTGATTTGGAACACCGTTTCTAAGCCCCATAAAGACAATCATATTGGGTCATTTTTTGTGTTGGTCTGTTCCATGACTTTACTAAATGCCTATGGCTTTTTTACCTTACCAGACACCCCTTTACTCTTTTTTACTGCCCTGCTATTTTACCTCCTAAAAAACTTTTTTGAAAAACCCAACTGGGCGCTTAGTGTATCTTTAGGGCTTGTTATGGCGGCACTTATGTATAGTAAATACCACGCGGTGTTGGTAATTATAGGGGTTATTGTTGGGGTGCCAAGCCTATTGAAAAACAAATATGCTTGGGGAGCTGTTGGCGTGAGTCTTTTGGCTTACAGCCCACATTTGTTATGGTTGTATTCCAATGATTTTGTGTCTGTGGCATACCATCTGTTTGAAAGACCCAACAGGGCCTACGACTTTTTTGATTTTGGTTTGGGTTATTTTATAAATCTTATGGCGCTTTTTGGGTTTTGCTTTCCTTTCATTTATAAAGCATTATTTGGCCTATCTAAAGACACTGCGCTTAAAAAAAGTTTGTTTGGTGTTATTGTTACCGTCCTAGTATTTTTCTTTATTTCGAGTTTCAATAGGCGCATACAAACCCAATGGATGGTCGTGATTTGTATTCCAACTGTCCTATTGATATTTGACGCCCTGACGCAAAACCCCAAACTCAAAAAACAATTGTGGGTGAGTGGCTGGATCAATATTGGGCTAATTGTGTTTTTAAGAATTGGACTTATGTACGAACCCCTTCTACCTATTTCATATGAGGCACATGGAAATAAGGCATGGACAGCTGCACTAAAAGAAAAAGTAGGAGACCAAATAGTTGTTTTTGAAAATTCCTACAGAAATGCACCTATGTATGCCTTTTACACTGGTAATAAAGCCTATTCCCTTAATACAATCAATTACCGCCAAAACCAATACAACATAGACGGATCTGAAAATGAGCTCATAGGGGAAAATGTTGCTTACATTTCAAAAGACAGTACAGGGGCTTATACAGGAAAAAGTACGGCAGATTTTTCATTTGAAAAAGCAAAAGGCGTTCCCTATTACGGAAGATGGATCTCCTCATTTAAGCCTTATAATCAATTAAAAACAGAGTTGGTTCAAGCCAAAGACAGCAGCCTTGTTTTTGAGCTACAAAATCCATATTCTTTCCAAATTTCTATTGAAGAACTTCGTTTTGGGGTTGCTTTTCTCAATGAATACAAACAATTTCAACACCTTTCTGAATTCGACAGCATCAGAGTTTTTTCTAAAAAACCTAGCCCTATAAATCCTGACAATCTCAATAGAATATTAATGCCAGGGGAAAAAATAACTCTAGAGGCTAAGTACCTTCTTAAAGACTTAGATTTAACCATGGGCTATTTCAAACTTAGCTGTTCTGCCCATTCAATGCCTTTCTTACTGGGAGCTAAGTCACACAAAATAGCAACATGGAAGCTGAATTAAGATTTCATAACATACCCGACTGGGTTATTGGACTGTTATGGCTCTCCTTGGTGCTGATCAGTCTTTCAAAAATGGCTTACCCGCAAAGACATCTGTCATTTTCAAATTTAATTAACCACAATAAATACGTTTTTGTCTACAATAAAAAACAAGCTTTTCTTCATCCTTTTCAATGGCTATGGGGATTCTTCGCTATGATTAATTGTAGCCTATTCATTTTCTTTTTTGCGCCCATTTTGTTCGAAAACGCTGCAATAAACGGACTTAATTATTGGCACTATTTTGCGCTTATAGGGGTGTTTGTTGTTGTTAAACCAATACTTCAGAACATACATGGATGGTTGTTTGGAAACAAAAAATTGCTCAACGAAATTATTTTTAAGAAAAATAGCTTCTTTAATTACTGCAGTATGATCTTATTCACTGCAAATATCTTATTCGCATTTGTTCCTTTAAATGCTAAATTTCTGTTTTACAGCAGCTTATTTTTATGTATCATCGTGACACTCATTGGGTGGATCTTAATATTAAGAAATTATCAAAAGTATATCTTACATAATGTATTCTATTTTATTTTGTACCTTTGCGCTCTTGAAATAGCGCCGTTTTTAATAATTGTAAGCATTTTTAATACGTGATTCCATGAAGGTAAAAACAATTTTAGTCTCACAGCCAGAACCAAAGATGGAGAACTCTCCATATGCAAGGCTTATTGACAAAGAAAAAGTAAAGGTAGATTTCAGGCCTTTCATTCATGTAGAAGGCGTAGACGCTAAAAGCGTTAGACAACAAAAAATAGACTTGAGTCAATTCACGGCAATTATTTTGACGAGTAGAAATGCGGTAGACCACTATTTTAGACTGGCAGAAGAAATGAGGTTTAAGGTGCCAGACAGTATGAAATATTTCTGCCAATCAGAGGCGGTGGCTTATTACCTTCAAAAATATGTTGTGTATAGGAAACGCAAGATTTATGTAGGTAAAATGAATTTTACAGACCTAGTGCCCCTATTTAAAAAATACAAGGAAGAAAAATACTTACTCCCTTCCTCTGACGTTTTAAAACCTACAGTTCCTGAAGCTTTAGACCAATTACAACTCGATTGGAAAAGAGGGATTTTTTATAAAACTGTTATTAGTGACTTATCCGATCTAAGCGACGTCTTATATGACGTACTGGTTTTCTTTAGCCCTTCAGGAATAGAATCACTGCTTAAAAACTTCCCTGAGTTTAAACAAAACAATACCCGAATTGCTGTTTTTGGAAACTCTACCATTAAAGCAGCCACAGATGCTGGACTTAGGATTGATATTAAAGCACCCACGCCTGAAACACCTTCTATGACTATGGCGCTTCAAAAGTACATCAGCCTAGAGAATAAGAAATAATTGTTTTGTTCATAACTTATTTTAAGTAATTCTTTAAAAATATAACAATTCGCTATTTTTAAGAACGTATAAACCCGTTCTCATGTTGCGAAATATTCTTTTAATTGGTGCTGGAAAATCTACTGCTTACCTCATTGATTATCTATTAGATCACTCAGATAAGGAGCGTATCTCACTTTGTATATTAGACAGAGAGACCGCTCATATTCCCAATCATATTGCGTCACATCCTGCCCTAACTATTGTCACTGGATCTGTTACTGATCCCGTTATTAGACAAAAACAGATTGCATTAGCAGATATTGTAATCTCTATGCTTCCTGCGCATATGCATTTTTTGATTGCCAAGGACTGCCTGACCCTTGAAAAACATTTGGTCACTGCATCTTACGTGAGTCCTGAATTAAAAGAAATAGAAGAGGAGGTGAAAGAAAAGGGATTGATTTTCCTAAATGAAATGGGGGTAGATCCTGGAATTGATCATATGAGTGCTATGGCATTTATGGACCAAATAAAAAATAAAGGTGGGGAAATTAAATTATTTGAATCTTTCACAGGAGGCTTGGTAGCGCCCCAAGAAAAACCAAATTTATGGGACTATAAATTCACATGGAATCCAAGAAATGTGGTCATTGCAGGGCAGGGTGGGGCCGCTAAATTCATTCAAGAAGGCACCTACAAATACATCCCTTATCATAAATTATTTAGGCGTACAGAATTCATGCACATTAAGGGTTATGGGAAATTTGAGGCCTATGCCAATAGAGACTCTCTAAAATACAGGACCGCTTATGGCTTAGAAAAAGCGCTCACTTTATATAGGGGAACCATGAGAAGGGTTGGCTTTTCAAAGGCTTGGAATATTTTTGTGCAATTGGGCCTCACAGATGACAGTTACCACATTAAAGAGAGTGAACAAATGAGCTACAGGGCATTCATTAATTTATTTCTGCCCTATTCCCCAACAGATAGTGTGGAGTTAAAAGTCAGGCATTATCTAAAAATTGACCAAGACGACATTATGTGGGACAAGCTCATGGAGCTTCACCTATTCAGTGACCAGCATTTTTTAACTATAAAAAATGGTACTCCTGCCCAGCTGCTCCAAGAAATATTAGAAGCCCATTGGACCCTTGGATTGGAGGAGAAAGACATGGTGGTCATGTACCATAAAATAGGCTATGCATACCAAGGGGAAATGCGACAATTAGACGCTCATATGGTGGTAGAAGGAACCTCACAAACGCATACTGCAATGGCGAAAACTGTTGGCCTACCCCTCGCCATGTCCTGTTTGCTCATCTTAAATAAAGAAATCACTACGCCTGGTGTGCGCATTCCCATACACAAAGAAATATACACCCCCGTATTAAAACTGTTGGCTCAAGAAGGGGTGGTATTCAAAGACTTTGAAGTGCCCTACTTAGGATACGCTACAGAATACGTGGCCAGCTCTTAAACAAAAGATGTCTCAGGAAACTTTAGCAACTAAAGCGTTTTAAAAAGAAACACTATTGAGGCTAAAGTATATATACTGAAATAAAATATGTAGTTTTACTTAAAATATGTAAGTATGACAGGCGGAAACCTCCTTCCTAAAATAGACGGAATAGACAAAGAAATCCTCCGGTTCCTCATGGAGGACGCCAGAAAACCTATTTTGGAAATCGCTAGAAAAATTGGCATCTCTGGCGCAGCCATCCACCAAAGACTCAGAAAACTAGAAGCATCTGGGGTAATAAAAGGATCGAAATTTATTGTAAATACCAAGACATTGGGTTACAATACCATGGCGTATATTGGGGTCTATTTGGATAAAGCCATGAGCAATCCCGCTGCGGTGAGTGCATTAAAAAAAATACCAGAGGTATTGGAGTGTCATTACACCACAGGAAATTGGTCCATCTTGATCAAAGTACTCTGCAAGGACAATGAACACCTCATGCGCTTACTCAACCAGGAAATTCAACAGATCAAAGGGGTGTCTAGAACAGAAACTTTTATCTCTTTAGACCAGCAAATTGACCGTCAAATAGGCTTTTAATCTCTTGATCCTAAATAACGCAATACAAAATAAGCCAATGTCGCTAAGGCACCAATAGCAGCTACCACATAGGTTCTTGCTGCCCATTTTAAAGCGTCTTCAGCACCAGCATATTCTTCTTGTCCTACAATTTGCTTGCGCTTTAACCAAGCCAAAGCCCTGTTACTGGCGTCGTATTCCACAGGCAATGTAATAAAAGTGAAAGCCGTTACAATACCGTATAAAACAATCCCTGCAAGCAATAAGCCACTGCCCAATGCAGTCGTAGCAGAAAGGACCAAACCACCCATAATTACCCACTGAGAAAGCCCAGAAGCCACCTGAACTGCAGGCACCATTTTAGAGCGCATTTGAAGCCAAGGATAAGCCACTGCATGCTGAACGGCATGGCCACATTCATGGGCAGCAACTGCTGCTGCTGCTGCATTTCGTTGTCCATATACAGCCTCACTTAAATTAACCGTTTTTGTCAATGGATTGTAATGGTCTGTAAGCTGTCCAGGTGTAGACACTACTTTTACATCTCTAATGCCATGGTCTTCCAACATTCTTTGCGCCACCTCAGCACCACTCATACCATTTCTGAGGGTCAATTTCGAGTAAGTAGCAAACTTAGATTTCAATTTTTTGCTCACCGCCATACTGACAAGGGCCATGAGTCCTACAATTACATAATATAACATCATAATAATAGCTTTTATAATAACGTAACAAAAATAACACCAAAATAAGCTGTCAGGACTTTCACTGACATTTTGGCCTTACTTGTATTTTAATTTTAGCACAATCACCGCTAAAGTCAATACAGAAGTAATCACATTGGCAAAAATTATAGGAGCGCTGTTGTGATACAGCCCATAGACCAACCAGAGTACTACCCCTGTAAACATGACCAAGTACATAGACAGGGAAATGTCTTTGGCAGATTTATCTTTTAACACCTTCACTACTTGTGGAAGGTATGCTGCCGTGGTAAGCGTAGCGGCCAACAAACCAATCATTTCTATTGTTTCCATATATGGCAAAGGATTAGCCTACTATATTAATAATTTTACCGGGTACTACAATGACCTTTTTAGGGGTCCTTCCGTCTAATTGCTGCATGGTTTTTTCATGCGCCAAGACTGCGGCTTCTATTTCTTGCTTTGACATATCCATTGGAAGGGTCATTTTAAATCGCATTTTACCGTTAAAAGATACCGGATACTCTTTCTCTGATTCTACCAAATAGGCTGGATTAAATATAGGAAATGGCGCCGTAGAAATGGATTCCTCATGACCCATAGCTTCCCACAATTCTTCTGCTATATGAGGGGCATATGGAGAAACTAAAATGGCCAATGGCGCTAAGATTTCTTGACTCACACATTGCTGTGAAGCCAGTTCATTTACACAGATCATAAAGGTAGACACCGAGGTATTAAAAGAGAAGCTTTCAATATCTTCTGTCACTTTTTTAATGGTCTTATGCAATGTTTTTAGCTGCTCTGGACTAGGCGCTTCTGATTTAAAAACAGGGCCGTTTTCATTAAAATACAACTTCCATAATTTCTTTAAAAAACCATGGGTCCCCGTAATTCCCGCAGTATTCCAGGGCTTAGATTGCTCTAATGGCCCTAAAAACATTTCGTACAAACGCAGAGAATCTGCGCCATACTGAGCACAAATAGCGTCTGGGCTCACCACGTTATACTTGGACTTAGACATTTTCTCTACCTCTCTACCCACCAGGTAAACCCCTTTTTCTTCCAATTCAAAAGTAGCCTCCGCATATTCTGGCCTCCATGCCTTAAATGCGGCTATATCTAACTCGTCAGAAACATTTACCATAGAGACGTCTACGTGAATGGGCTGAACCGATCTCCCTTCAATTAAAGATTTAGATACATAGGTGTTGGTATCAGGAAGCCTGTACACAAAGGCAGAAGTTCCCGTAATCATTCCCTGATTGATCAATTTTTTAGCAAACTCTACTTGGGGCAAAACGCCTAAGTCATACAATGCTTTCTGCCAAAAACGCGCATACAGCAAATGGCCTGTAGCATGTTCGCTCCCCCCTATATAGAGGTCTACTTCTCCCCAGTAATCCAAAGCTTCCTTTGAAGCCATTTCCTCCGGATTAGTAGCGTCCATGTACCTGTTGAAATAGAAGGAACTTCCCGCCCAACCAGGCATGGTATTTAACTCTAAAGGAAAAACAGTCTTTTGGTCAATAGCCTCGTTAGACACCACCTGATTTGTCATAGTACACCAAGCCCAATGGGTGGCATTTCCAAGAGGCGGCGCACCAGTTTCTGTGGGCAAATATTTGGCTACCTCAGGCAGTCTTATAGGCAAGTGTTCTTTGTCAATAAGCACAGGAACCCCATTGTTATAATAGATTGGAAAAGGTTCCCCCCAATACCGCTGTCTACTAAATACAGCATCTCTCAACCTATAATTCACTTTTCCATAGCCAGACCCTAAGGCTTCTAAGGCCAATATTGATTTGTGCAAAGCTTCTTTATAGGGCAATCCAGACAAGAAATCTGAATGGTCTATTACAGCCCCTTCTTTTTGGGCAAATGCTTCCTGAGATATGTCTACGTTTTTAAAAATATTTGGAATAGGCAAATCAAAGTATTTGGCAAAATCGTAATCACGTTGGTCCCCACATGGAACCGCCATTACTGCGCCAGTACCATAACCAGCCAAAACATAATCTCCAATCCATACAGGAATAGGCTCCTCTGTAATTGGGTGGCTTGCATAAGCTCCTGTAAAGGCTCCTGAAATGGTTTTCACGTCTGCCATTCTATCCCTTTCAGAACGCTTGGCAGTGGCTTGAACGTATGCCGCAACCGACGCTTTCTGTTCAGGAGAACAGATGCGATCTACATAAGGATGCTCTGGGGCGAGGGTCATAAAAGAAACCCCATAAATAGTATCTGGACGGGTCGTAAACACCTCAATAGGCAGCGACTCACCACACCATTCGCTCGGTTGTGTATGAAAAGTAACCATCGCGCCTTTGGACTTTCCAATCCAATTGGTTTGGCTGTCTTTAAGAGGTTGTGGCCAATCTAAAAGGGATAAATCTTGAAGTAATCTTTCCGCATAGGCAGAAATTCTCATGCTCCATTGTAACATTTTCTTTCGCACTACAGCATGGCCGCCACGTTCAGAAACCCCATTAATAATTTCATCATTTGCCAAAACTGTACCCAGCGCAGGACACCAGTTTACCTGAGCCTCTGCCAAATAAGTCAATCTGTACTGTTGTAGTATTTCCTCTTGGCTTTTCGCCGATGCCGCTTTCCATTCTTTCGCAGAAAAAGGTTTTACCGCTTCCTCCACAGCTGCCAGTACCCCTTCATTCCCGTTTTTTTCAAAATGAGCTACGAGCAAGTCAATAGATCTGGCTTTATCTGCAGCCTTATCGTACCAGGCATTAAACAACAAACCAAAAATCCATTGGGTCCATTTGTAATAATCGCCTGAAGAAGTTCTCACTTCTCTATCCCAATCAAAAGAGAATCCAATTTTATCTAATTGTTCCCTATACCTATCAATATTAGCCTGGGTAGTAATGGCTGGGTGTTGTCCTGTTTGAATGGCGTACTGCTCCGCAGGCAAGCCAAAGGAATCATAGCCCATTGGATGAAGTACATTAAACCCTTTATGCCTTTTAAATCTAGCGTAAATATCTGAAGCAATATATCCTAGTGGGTGTCCAACGTGCAAACCTGCACCTGAAGGATAAGGAAACATGTCCAATACATAGTATTTGGGCTTCTCACTCTTGTTTTCTGCCTTAAAAGTTTTGTGCTTGGCCCAATACTTCTGCCACTTGGATTCTATTGATGTAAAATGATACTCCATGTCATGCTTATTTTTTTGGGTCAGGATTTTACAAATACGCTGTACACCTCGGTTTTATAATGCGCCACAAAAATAAGTTTAATTGTGCAAAGCAAAAAGAAATTAAGGTCTAGAGACAACACAAATAACCAAACTAGCTTTAGATTTGGCATAAGTTTGCTATTTTTACCATCTATTCGTTTATCCTATGGGCCAATCCTTCGAACGCTATCAAAAAAGAAGATTAATTTCTTCCTACTTTTCTGTGGTACTCAGCATTAGTTTAGTGCTATTTTTGTTGGGTATTTTAGGTGTTTTGGTCATAAACACAAAAAAATTAGGAGACCACTTTAAGGAACAGATAAAAATCACAGTTTTCTTAAAAGACAATGCTAAAAAAGTAGAAATATCCCAATTACAGCAATCACTTGCTTTGGCCCCTTATACTAAAGAAGCTGTTTTTGTCTCTAAAGAAGAAGCTGCAGAACAACTCAGGGAAGATATTGAAGAAGATTTCCTAGGATTTTTAGGGTACAACCCCCTAAAAAATGCCATTGATCTAAGTTTATTAGCTGCCTATGTAAGTCCAGAGGAAATCGCTGAAATTGTAGCAAATTTAAGTGCAAAATCATTTGTTGCAGAAGTAGCATACGACCAGCCACTGGTTAACTTACTGAGTGATAATATTAAAAAAATCTCTTTTTGGATCCTAGTGATTAGTGGTGTAATGACCTTTATTGCTGTTTTACTCATCAATGCTTCTATTCGTTTGGCCTTATATTCAAACAGATTTATTATCAAAACCATGCAAATGGTGGGTGCCACCAAAAGCTTTATCAGAAAGCCCTTTATGACCACAAATATTAAGCTGGGTGTTTTAGGAGCCCTTGTTGCACTTAGTGGTATTGGGAGTCTAATGGCCTATTTAGACCTGGTTTTTCCCAGTTTAGGACTTTTAAATGATCCTATTACACTTGGCATTGTAGCCCTAGGCGTCTTTTCTATGGGCGCCATTATTACGGGAATAAGCACCTACTTTGCAGCCCAGCGGTTTTTAAACCTCAGAACAGCAGCGCTTTACTAAACTAAAACACAAAAATGAAAAAAGATAAATTACCTAAAAAATCTTTTGTATTTGGCAGAAAAAATTATCAATTTCTATTTATTGGAATAGGGTTTATGGCGCTAGGATTTATACTAATGGCTGGAGGTAAAAGCACGGATCCCAACCTGTTTAATCCTGAGATTTATAATTTCAGAAGAATAAGACTCGCACCAACCCTCGTGTTAATTGGTTTGGGAATTCAAGCCTACGCAATTTTACTCGACCCAAACAAGCAGAAATAATTGGAACTACTAGACGCATTAATTCTTGGGATCATACAAGGTATTACAGAGTTCCTTCCGGTCTCTTCTAGCGGTCATTTAGAATTGGCTAAAAGTGTTTTAGGCGCAGAAGGTTTGGCAGAACAACAATTGAGTTTTACTGTTGTACTGCATTTTGCGACTGCATTGAGCACCATGGTTGTTTTTAGAAAAGATATTGGAGAAATTATCCTTGGAATATTCAATAGAAAAGATACTGAATCTAGGTCTTTTGCACTTAAAATTATATTTTCAATGGTCCCAGCTGTGGTGATCGGTTTGTTTTTTGAAACGGCCTTAGAATCACTTTTTTCAGGTCAAGTGATTTTTGTTGGGAGTATGTTGTTGGTGACGGGTGGCTTACTCTACATCGCAGATCGCTCAAAAGACAATCAAAAGACAGTAAGCTACCGCCATGCTGTGGTCATTGGTTTGGCGCAAGGAATTGCTATGCTCCCAGGTATATCAAGGTCTGGTGCTACTATTGCCACTGCGGTATTACTCAAGGTAGACAAGTCTAAAGCAGCGAGATTTTCATTTTTAATGGTCATCCCACTCATCTTTGGTAAAGTAGCCAAGGATTTACTTTCTGGTTCCATTGCCTTTGAAGGAACAGATACCCCAGGTTTAGTAGTGGGGTTTTGCGCTGCTTTTATATCGGGCCTCCTGGCTTGCCAATGGATGCTAACGCTTGTAAAAAAGGCAAAATTATTCTACTTCGCCATATACTGCTTGTGCGTAGGAAGCATCGCCATTATTTTGGGATTAACCAATAGCTAAAATATGCCATTACACGACCTAAGCTTAACGGATTTTGAAACCGGACAAATCTTATTGATAGACAAGCCACTACATTGGAGCTCTTACCAGGCTGTCAATGCGGTAAAATGGGGTATTAAGACAAAATTTAATATCAAAAAAATAAAAGTAGGTCATGCGGGTACCTTAGACCCGTTGGCTACCGGTTTATTAATTATATGCACTGGAAAATTTACTAAAAAAATTGCCGAATTACAAGGCCAGATAAAAACATATACAGGCACTATTTCACTAGGAAAAACAACCCCTTCTTACGATTTAGAAACTGAATTTGACGCAGATTTTAATACGGAACATATTACAGAGCAGCAGTTGCTAAGTACCGCTGAATTATTTACTGGTGATATACAACAAAGGCCTCCGGTATTTTCTGCCCTAAAAAAAGAAGGCAAGCGGCTCTATGAATACGCAAGGGCTGGTGAATCGGTAGAAATCCCAACCAGACAGGTAAGTGTGCACTCATTTACAATAGCACCCAAAACTTTTCCAACTATTGCGTTTGAGGTGGTCTGCAGTAAGGGTACTTATATCAGGTCCCTAGCCCATGATTACGGTAAAGCCTTAAAAAGTGGTGCTCATTTATCTTCTCTAAGAAGAACCAAAATAGGCGATTTTAACGTAAATAATGCTATAGATGCAGCTTCTTTCAAAGACTTGCTAGAAAAAAATACTGCCCCATAAAAGGAAAGTTTTCATTGTATCCTAGGAGTCAATAACCCCTAGTAGCTTAGCCTAATTTAACACACCCCACCAATGGCCTATTGGAAAGCGCTTACTAATCTCAAATTAACCCAGTTTGTTTACTTTGTAAACCACCTGAATAGGCGTCAATTGGCTTTTTTAAGCACCCTCTTTTCAATGGGTTTCCTTCTTTTAATTTTAGGAAACCTACACCTATATCCAAACTACTTCAAAGCAGAAAAAGACATAGAAATCTTAATGGCCTTGGAATCAGCGCCCCTTCCAAAAGAAGACAATAAAGCGGTCCTTGAAGCAAAAGAGATTCAAGAAAATTCAGCAGATTTTAAAAGCAATAATGCTTACAACACTGCAAAAAAAGCAACCTACAGCTCAATGAAGCCCAATACTTCTAGTGGCATTATTGCTGCTAACGGCAGTGAAGATGTTGGTATAGGCAACACTTTCAATGAAAAACTAATGGCATTAGAAGAGGAGAATCAAAAAGTTCTAGACAGCTTAAAAGCCCAAAAAAGCAACTACACCAATTTGCCCTCAAGAACAAGGGTCTACTATCATTTATTTGAAAGAGACAAAACAGCACTTCCTATTCCTGTCTATACCTGTAAACAAGGCGGAAAAGTAGTTGTCAATATTAAAGTTACCCCAGATGGAGTGGTCGTTGGCACTGAAATAAATACCGTTAAAAGCACTACTACTAACGGATGTTTGTTAGAAAACGCACTTAAATATGCCTCTAAAGCGCAATTTAATACCCGAGAAGGTAAAATGCAATGGGGAACAATTACCTATTACTTTCAAGCAAAAAACTAGCCTAAGTAGGGTGTTCAAGAAAACTTTAATCACCAGAAAAAATTAACGCTGACAAAAATTTAATCCTGTAAAACGCTAAGCTTGAGGAATCTTTAGGCCTCATAAAGTTTAAGCTTAATGGGACACTAAACGTTCAAAAAAATATCCTTTAGAGCACTAAAGACCTAATAAAGCTATGAAATCCTCAAGGGTAGACTGGCCTTTATCCTTGTTGTACCACAACTGTAAAGACGCTTTAAAGTTTGCATCTAGGCTGCCGTGAATTTCTTTATAATCTGCTGCCATTTTTGTAGCTACAGCAGGTCTTGGACCCCAATGGGACAAAACCTCTAAAGTATTTTTATCTAAAATAAGTACCTTAGGAATTGAACGTCCACCATTGGTCAAGTAGGCGTCCATTAGGACTGGGTGTTCATCTCTTGAAATAAGAGACACAGACCAATTAGGTTGACAAGCAGCTATTTTTGAAACCATGGGAAGGCTTTGCGCGGCGTCTCCACACCAACTCTCTGTTAGGACTAAAAAACGAATGTCTTTAGGGTAATTTTGAATCCTAGCTTGAACTTGTGCGGAAACACTTAAAGTTTTATTCAAACGCTTCATACGTTTATTATTCAAAAGGGTGTAATTGGTTAAAGCGTCACTTTGTTCAAGACCTGTACTCATTCCTTTATGCACTAATTCTTGCATTAGGGTCATATAAGAAGGGTAGTCTAATGCTGTTTTTATAGCAGATTCTATTTGGGCCTTTGTGGTGGACATCTAAAAAATATTTTATAGCTTAGAAAAGTGTTTAAAGCACAAAAATATGAATAAAAAGAGATGTAGTTGGTGTGTAGGAGATCCTATTTATGAAGCCTATCACGACAAGGAATGGGGAAGGGATGTGAGGGAAGACAGTACCTTATTTGAATTTTTAATACTAGAGGGTTTTCAAGCAGGATTAAGCTGGATCACCATTCTAAAAAAAAGAGGGGCCTTTAGGGAGGCTTTTGATCAGTTTGATTATAAGAAAATAGCCAACTACAATGAAGACAAATTAGAAGCGCTCCTTCAAAACAAAGACATTGTAAGGAACCGATTAAAGATTAGATCTAGTGTTCAAAATGCACGCGCATTTATAAAAGTCCAAGAAGAGTTTGGCAGCTTTAGTCAATATTATTGGGGCTTTACACAGGGAAAGACCCTTATCAATAAGGTCAGTGTGTACAAAGAAGCTCCTGCATTCACACCATTATCTGTAGCAATAAGTAAGGACCTAAAAAAAAGAGGTTTCAATTTTGTAGGTCCTACTATTATATATGCTTTTATGCAAGCGACTGGCATGGTGAATGACCATGAAGTCAATTGTTATCTTTATTAGAATGGAAGATCGTCATGGTCTTCTTCATTTAAATTGTCTGCTGGACTAAAAGCTTCCATTGGAGGTACTGGTGGAATACCCGCTGCAGATCCTGAACTAGCTGCTTCCAAAGCATCTATTTTCCAACCTTGAATAGAATTAAAATACTTGGTCTCTCCTTGTGGGCTCTGCCACTCTCTTCCCCTTAAATTTATGCCCACTTTCACTTTCTGACCTGGAGAAAATGAATTTAAAAGATCACATTTGTCCTGTACAAACTCAATCATTATATGCTGTGGGTACTGCTCTTCTGTAGTCACAACCAGCTCTCTTTTTCTAAAACCGTTTGTTCCAAAAGTTTTAGTTTCATCTATTAATTTTACAGTCCCTTGTACTTCCATGTGGCGTCTTTTAAATTAAAATTTGTCAAAAACAAAGGTAACAAAATGTAATAAACCCCTTTGGGTTTCTTTCTCAAAATAATGCCTAATTTTAAAGAATATCCTTTTTCACAGGATTTGCTTTTATGAAAACATCTATTAAACTGACTTATGCAAGACCAATACTTATCTCAATAGCCCTCGCTATTGTGGGTCTCATACTATGGAATACCCATAATTTTTTAAAAGAATTTAAAAAAGAGGCCCAGGATAAGATGTCTATTTGGGCCACAGCCCAATCACAATTTATGGGAGCAGATCCAAATGCCCCCCTTGGAGATTTGGTGTTAGAAATTTTTCAATCCAACACCAAAACCCCTATGATTCTATCTCATACAGATGGCACATATAGCTTTAACAACTTCAATGAAGACATTTCTGAAAATTCAAAAAACTTGAAAATTCTCATCGAAAGATTTGCCAAAGAGAACCCACCAATTAAAATAAAAGAGGGTGAAACCGTATTGGCTACCCTGTATTATGGAGAATCGCCCAATATAAAAAAACTCAGGTATTTTCCATTGGCACTCCTATTAATACTTGGCTTATTTTCTGCTGTAGTCTATTTCGCGCTAAAATTAGAAAAAGTAGCCGCTCAAAATATTTTATGGGCCAGTATGGCTAAAGAAACCGCCCACCAGATAGCGACTCCTCTAAGTGCATTAATGGGTTGGAACAGCCTTTTAAATGAACGTGGCGTATCTCCTGAAATCACGCTTGAAATAAATAAAGACCTTGAACGATTGTCTACAATTAGCAACCGTTTCTCTAGTATTGGTCTAGAAACTGGCTTAGATAAAGTAGCCTTAATACAATCTACCCAGGAAGGGATTCAATACCTCAGCGATAGATTTCCAAAATCTGTTGACATTCAGTTTCAGTCCAAATTAGAACCACATATAATTCCATTAAACAAACCGCTTTATTTTTGGTGCCTGGAAAATTTAATAAAAAATAGCATAGATGCTATGAAAGGACACGGAATTATCATTGTTGAAATAGCAAAAAACAAGAAATATATTGTAGTAAGTGTACAGGATCACGGGCCAGGCATTGAAAAAAAATACCTTAAAAAAGTGACCAATCCAGGATTTAGTACTAAAAAATCTGGTTGGGGATTGGGGCTGTCCTTGACCAAAAGGATTGTGACCCAGTTTCACAAAGGCGTCTTGAAAATACATTCAGAAACCAACAAGGGTACGCGTATTGAAATGCACTTTCCTATGGCCTAATTGATAGTCAAAAAATACTTTAAGATTCCTTTATTAATCGCTTTGAATAGAAATTCATTGACGGAAGCGGTCTAATTAACTGATTAATCAGTTATTATAAGCAGCCATTATGTCTGCTGCAACGGTCTCATAATCGGAGGGTGTAAGAACCTCTTTTTTAGAAAAAGTAGCGTCTGCCATACTATTTAATGGGATTAAATGCACATGGACATGGGGCACTTCTAAACCAATTACAGTAAAACCAACCCGCTTACAAGAAACTGATCTTTCAATAGCCTTTGCCACTTTTAAAGAAAATGACATGAGGGACAGATAATCTTCCTGGGAAAGATCTGTAATCTTATCTACTTCTTTCTTTGGTACACAAAGCGTATGCCCCTTTGCATTTGGATTTACATCTAAAAAAGCAATACAATCTTCTGTTTCTGCAATTTTATAAGCAGGAATATCGCCTTGAATTATTTTGGTAAAAATACTAGCCATCAGTAGGGTAATGAATAAAACAGTGGTTAAATAAAAACAGTGGTCAAATAAAATAGGAAAAAAGTCTTTTGCCGGCATTGATAGACCCTTATGACCTGTCCTAAATCTAGGAACGATTAATGGCTACAATCTCAAAGCCCATAGTTCCATTGGGTACTTTAATTTCAGCAATGTCTCCTACTTTCTTCCCCAATAAACCTTGTCCTATAGGAGAGTTTACTGAGATTTTTCCTGACTTGAGATCTGCTTCACTTTCAGCCACTAGGGTGTAAGACATTTGCATCCCATTCTGGGTGTTTTTCAATTTCACTGTAGAAAGCACTAAGACCTTAGAATTATCTAGTTGTGACTCATCTATAAGTCTTGCCCCAGCCAAAATTCCTTCCATCTTAGCTATTTTAAGCTCCAAGAGCCCTTGGGCTTCTTTAGCCGCGTCGTATTCAGCATTTTCAGACAAATCTCCTTTATCTCTGGCTTCTGCAATAGCTTGTGAAGCCTTTGGCCGCTCAATGTCGCGAAGCTGATTCAATTCGTCTTTCAACTTTTTTAATCCTTCTGCGGTATAATAAGATACTTTACTCATATCTTCATGGTTTTAAATAGAAAAATCCTCTATTGTAGAGGATCATAACAAAGATACATAATTTTTTATTCAAAACAGCATGTTATGTCTAAAGTCAAAACCATAAAAACCCTTGCTATACTTCTGTTTTTTAGCGCTTTGATGGTAAACTGCAGTACTCAAAATTCAAGAAGGAATCCTTACCTTCAAGAACTTAACTTTTCTATTGAACTTAATTTAAGCTTACCCAAATACAACCCACTTAAAATTATAGGCAACCCAGTATATATAGATGCTAGCGGTATTGGCACCAAAGGAATCATTGTTATGAATTCTGGCTTTGATCAGTTTGTCGCTTTTGAAGCCAGCTGTGCCAATCATGCCCCAAATAGCTGCAGCACGTTGGTTATTGATGGTCAAAATGGAATTTGTGACTGTGACGCTTTAAGCTACAGTTTATTCACAGGGCAGTTACTAAACCCAGCCAACAGCACGGAACGAAACTATGATCTGCTGGCCTACCAAACGCAGGCCAGCGGAAACACAGTAAGGGTTTTTAATTAAGGCATCGGCGAAGCCAAATAACCCAAAATAAATTGCTTAAAAAGAAAAGGTAGCGCCCAACAAAAAGTTGGTTCCTGCCTGGGGGTAATATCCAGCACCTTCTACCGTGCTTATGGTCCCTGGGTTAGAAAAATCGTCGTCGTAGGTGAAAAAATAACCGTTACTCACAAAGAGATTATTAAACAAATTATTCACCAAAAGATTCAACCTAACTTCCTTAAAAGTATGCGATAAATTCCAAGTGTATTGGGCATTTAAATCCGTATGGCTGTAGCCTTTTAAAACGGAGGCGGCTGAATCAATGTTTCCCATATACTGCTTACCAACCCGCTTGTAGAGCATGCTTAAAACAAAATGCTCATCTATATTGTACTGGACCATTTGTCCTGCAATAAATCTTGGAGAAAAGGCTATTTGTGTATTCCCTAAATCTGTTAGCACACCATCTCTATTGAAAAAATAGTCTAAATTCCTATGGTCGCTAAAAGACACATTGGCCTGCCACAACCACTTATTAGACATTTGCTTTTGAGCGTCTATTTCAATTCCCAACCTATAACTATCTCCTACATTGGCCCTTAGTGGCGCCCCCACATCATTTAAAGCCCCTGTTAAAACCAATTGGTCTTTATAACGCATATAAAACAGGTTGGTATTTAATTGAAACGATGGCGATAAATAACGCCACCCCAACTCAACATCTCTGAGTTGTTCCGGTTTAGGATTGCCGCTTTCGTAATCATTTCTATTGGGTTCTCTATTCGCCACAGCATAGGAAACATAAATACTGTTGGCTGGATTGGCTTGATAAGTAAGGCCCATCTTAGGGTTAAAAAAACCAAATTCATCGTCTACTAATCCGGTCTCTTCTCCGTTGGCTGTATAACCTACTCCCCTGTACTGGAGGTCTACAAAAGAAGTCCATTTTTGGCCAAATTGCTGCTGCCATTTCAAGTAAATATTCGCGTCTATTTTAGTAGAAAAATCGTCGTAATAGCGGTCTCCTATATGAGCCGTTCCCATATGCTGTGCCCAAATAACTTCTCCAAAATGTGCCCCTTCATACTTGTTTAAAGCACCTCCAAGAATCACCTGACCCTGATTGGTTTTCTTGGTTACAGCGGTAGTAAAACCATAAAATCTATTGTCTAGCCAACGCCTCCTAATGAGGTCCGTAGGGGTTTCAGAAGGCAAACCAATTCCGTAAGAACCATCTGTTTCTTGGGACTTATACTGTTCAAAATAACCTCGGCCTCTGGTGAAATGAAGGGCGAATTGGGCGTTCCAACCATCCGCTAATACTTCATTCCAATGTAATTGTGCATGGTCTTGTTTGTAGTTGTCCTCTTCCTTGTCATGAAATTGCATGAGTCCATTGGCATCCGTATACATTCCAGAAGGATTGAACCGTCTGTTTTCATTAAGGGTTTGTGCGTCTATTCCGTTCCATGCCTGGTAAGTAACTTCATGACCACCAAATAAAAGTCCTTTTAAAGTAGTGCTCCCTTTTTGATAGGTCCCCTGTAAGAAATAAGAAGACAATCGGGCACTTGCCCTGTCAATATAGCCGTCCGAAACAATACGAGACAGCCTTCCTGAAAGGCTAAAATCGTTGTTTAAAAGACCTGTGTTAAATTGAACACTGTTGTTTAAGGTATTAAAACTACCTACAGCGCTTCTAATTTGAGCAGAAGCTTCCGGAACCGCATCTTTGGTTGAGATATTTAAACTGGCCCCAAATGCGCCAGCACCATTGGTAGAAGTACCTACCCCTCTTTGAAGTTGTACAGAAGAGACAGAAGAGCCAAAATCTGGTAGGTTCACCCAAAAAGTACCCTGAGATTCTGGGTCGTTATAGGGAATTCCATTGATGGTTACATTGACCCTTGTCGCGTCTGAACCCCTCACCCTAATTCCGGTGTATCCAATTCCAGCTCCAGCATCTGAGGTGGTTACCACTCCAGGTAAATACTGTAACAAAATAGGCAGATCCTGCCCTAAATTTCTAGCCTCAAAATCTTCAGCCTTTACATTAGAAAAGGAAACACCCATGGCTTTTGTGGCCCTGAGGGCACTGACAAAAACCTCATTTAAGGCAATTTCTTTTTGGAGCAAACTGTCTGTTTGCTTTGTTTGGGCCCAGACTGCTGTTGTGAGCAGTGCAGTAGCCAGTGTAGTGAAAACAATTTTCATTCGTAATAAAATTAGTACGAATAAAAGGGGCTGTTATTCTGGTTAAAATTCAGTGAAATGGTCGCTTAAAGCTTATGAATTGGACTTATTTGAACAAAATAAATGCGCAAATAAAAAACAACAATAGCTTTTAAGCAGTCCCTTGGCAGCATTACCCGCCCAGGTTCCATGGGTATAATCTCAGCTTATTCAATAAATGAAGTTCGCACCCCTTTGAGACAATGCAAAGATAGGGGGCAAATCCATAGGGCACAATCTTTTTTTAAAGAAATATCGCTTGGCTTTTCTATACGCTCCTAGCCTGGCATATGACCAGGGTCAAGGAGGTCTAAAACAGTTTTTACAGGGGTAAAGGTTTCTTTGGGTACTTCTATAAAAATGCTGTTCCATTCCCACATACCACCATTCCAAAGTCCTGGAAGTTCTAGCACTTTGACTCTTTTACCCAATCGATTCTTTTCAGCAATAAAAGCAGCAGATGGGTTATTAAAAGCAGTAAGGTCAAAAGTTTCTCCCTTATAGTTTTTAATTCCACAGACAATATCTACCGGATTAAAATGGGTAGACGCTTCAAATATTTCCAATTGTTCGGGATCCTTAACAGCCACTTGAGACGCTTCAATAATCTGAAGGCTCTCTTGGCCCAAGCTGTCCTTTATCCAAAATGGTCCACCTCCAGTCTTACCCTCGTTCTCCACCATACCACAAACCCGAATAGGCCTGTGGAATAATTCCAATAAGAACGTGCGCTGCTCTTCTAAAGCCATTTCTTCAAAGTATTCCGGCAGATTTTTAGAAAAGGTCTCTTTAAAGAAAGTGACCATAAAGGCCAAATCAGTAGCATCTAAGGGAATCTCTGAATCTAAAGCCTCCGTGTAAGCAAACATTTGTTGTTGTACCTGTAATAATTTACCCCCCAATATTTTTTTATACTCTAAAGAGGTTTCTAGTCCGTGAGGGGCACATACATTGTCTACATTTTTGATAAAAATTACATTAGCTTGTAAAGCCGCCAAATTGTCCAACAAAGCGCCATGGCCCGCTGGATGGAACACCAAACGACCGTCATTATCTCTAAGCGGATGCAAATCTAAGCCAACCACCAAAGTATCTGTCTCTGTTTTTTGATGGGAGAATTGAACATTGAATGCCCCCAAATCACGAAATTTATCTGAAGCTGAAATCTCTTTAATCGCCTCATTAAAAGCGGCTAAATGACCCTCTGAAATGGTAAAATGTAATTGCGCTGTGCCTTTACTTTTGGCATAATGCAAAGCCTCTAAAATATGTTCCTCCAAGACCAAGGGCGTCTGACCTTCATTTTTATGAAAAGGCAATAGCGCCTTAGGTTTGTTGCCTAAGTTAAGGCCAGGACTTTGCAATAATGCCTTGAGATATAAAATTACTGAAGCCGGGGCGTCAAATGAAAAATCTGCAGGAAGCTGCTTTAAAACAGTGTCGTGAAAAGGAAAATGATGGGCTTCCTTTATAAAATCAGATACTTCTACATGGGATTTTAAGTAAGCAGAAAAAGAAAAATCTTTCGCTTCACTAGCCTCTAGAAAAGAGAGTAAAGGCTTAAACATTCGCGTTGCCGCGCCCGAAGCTGGTACAAATTTCACTACTTCGGTAGTATTTTGAGCGTCTTCAAAAAAGCGCACTAATTTACGTGCTGCTCTAGGTTTTAAAACAGAAATGCCATCTCCAATAGTGGCCGCTCTCTCTAAAGATTGTTTAGAAAGACCCCTTCTAAATGTTTTTAAGTCTTCGGTAACCTTATCTACCGAAATATTGAGCTCCTTAAATTGTTGAATATCTTGAGTGGTCCAAATCATTTTTTAGCAAGTAAAGCGTCTATATGTGCTACTGCTGTAGCCAATCTAGTTTTCTTATCACCTTTTAAAAGGACATAAGGACGGTTATATTTGTCAAGGGTTTCTTTAAAATAGGCAAACATTTCCTCCCTTGCCGTGGGTTTATCCCTAAGGTCGTCTGCCTCCCATGGCACATCAATATAAGTTAGAAAATACAAGTCATAGGTGTTTTCCAATGCGTATTTTTCAAGTGTAGGGTCGCAGTATCCAATATAATAGGCTTCAGAATATACTTTGGTTTCCAAAAGATCTGTATCACAGATTAACAAATCTGTCGCTTTTTGGGCCAATTTATTTTCTAAGGCAATCTGCCCAGCTGCAATGGGCAAAAGGTCATGAGGCTCACAAGTCTTGCGCTCTTCATTCCATTTGTCTTGTAAATATTCTCTGGCAAACTCTGGTGCCCAAACCGTGTTGTAATGTCTCGCCAATTGTTCAGACAGAGTGGTTTTACCCGTAGATTCAGGACCAAAAAGAACTACTTTAACGAGTGTGGAGGGCTGTTGCTTAAATTTTTCTTCCATGATTGGTATCCGAGAACGGCAATAATAGTAAACAGTATATATTGAAAGGCGGTAAAGGTAAGGCCTTTATACCAATAAAGTGGTATGCTGATCAGGTTCCCTACAATCCAAAAATGCCAATGTTCCCACTTTTTTTTGGCCATCAGCCACATGGCCACAAAAAATATTGCTGTGGTTAAAGTGTCTACGTAGGCGGTCCAGACATGGAACATTCCAAAGTATTGGTACACACAGACCACAAAAAAAATAGCCCCAATAAATAAATACCCCGCTTTACGCCATTCATTACTGGCAACTCGAGATATTTGAGGCGCATGCTGTACTGTTTTTTTATACCACCAAAACCACCAACCATAGATACTCATCGCGCTGTAATAACCGTTAATAATCATGTCCCCAAGCAATCCATAAACCCACAAAATATACACAAAAATACCTGTGCTGATGAATCCTGTTGGAAAAACCAAAATGCGCTCCTTGTGTGCAAACCACACAGAGAGTACGCCTAAAAAAACCGCGGTCATTTCCAGTCCTACCAACCAAGGAGAAACGCCAAAATACGCTCCAAAAAAAAATTCAAATGCCTGCTCCATCACTCTAGTAATATTTGGTTTAAACCATTAGTAAATTTGCGCCTTCTTTAAAGCTGTTGCATAAGCCTCTTTTAATTGGCCCTCTCGGGCCGATGCCTTTTCAATTTCCATGCCCCAAACACCTCCAAAATCTCCAATTTCAAAGCCATTCAAATCATAAAAGACGTCTTGTTGAGCCGTGCGAATACAACCCCCGAGGGTATTTTTAGCCCTCCAAAAAACACTGATATCTTTAAGAAAACTCAAGCCAGGAGTACTGGCCATTTTATATATAGTTTCTTTGGCAGCCCAAATATGTGTGAGGTTTAAAATGTCTTTTGATGTATGGGCATTAAATGGAGTGAATTTATGGGCAATTCTCAAAATTTTCTTTCTTTGCAGCTCAACATCTATACCAACTGGTATATTTTTGTGAACCACTAGTGCCGTTTGTGTAAAAGAGTGTGAAATAGACACATAAGAACCGTCTTTTAAATGTGGTTTTCCTATTGCGTCATAAAAAAGATCCTGATCTGTGTAACCTGCAAGCGCCATCAGATGCCTAATACTTAAATAAGCCCTTCTGTGCAATTCAGACTTCATCTGCGCTAACCTTTTTACACTGTATGGTGCAAGAGAAATTCCCTGGGACAGAAAAAGCTCAGGCTCAGTTACATCCCAAAGGTAAACGGAACCATTATGGCCAATAGGAATTGTCTTTTGCAGCGGCATTTAATTCTGAGCTATGTTGTATCTTTGCAACTTAATAATACTACGAAAGTAAAAATAAAAAAAGACTATGAGTGCAAATCCCCTACCCTATGTACCTTTTAAGGTAAAAGATATTGGATTGGCCAACTGGGGCCGTAAAGAAATTACCTTAGCAGAAGCAGAAATGCCTGGACTAATGGCTTTGAGAGAAGAGTACGGACCTTCTCAACCTTTAAAAGGATCTAGAATTGCGGGTTGTTTACATATGACCATACAAACAGCCGTGCTTATTGAAACATTGGTAGCCTTAGGGGCAGAAGTCACTTGGAGTTCTTGTAATATATTCTCTACCCAAGACCATGCTGCAGCAGCTATTGCCGCTGCTGGAATTGCGGTTTACGCCTGGAAAGGAATGAACGAACAAGAGTTCGATTGGTGTATTGAACAAACCCTTTTCTTTGGTGAAGAGCGCAGCCCGCTCAATATGATCTTAGACGACGGTGGTGATTTAACCAATATGGTCTTAGACCAATTCCCTGCCCTAGCAGAAGCTATAAAGGGACTCTCAGAAGAAACCACCACAGGGGTGCACAGATTATACGAAAGAGTTAAAAAGGGAACTTTGCCCATGCCAGCTATTAACGTAAATGACTCTGTCACCAAATCTAAGTTCGACAACAAATACGGATGTAGAGAATCTGCAGTAGATGCCATTAGACGTGCCACAGATACCATGCTTGCTGGAAAAAGAGTCGTAGTAGCAGGATACGGAGACGTTGGAAAAGGTACAGCCGCTTCTTTTAAAGGGGCTGGTTCAATAGTTACTGTGACTGAAATTGACCCTATATGTGCGCTTCAAGCTGCTATGGATGGTTTTGAAGTGAAGAAAATGGCTTCTGTTATTGGAAATGCAGACATAGTAATCACTACTACTGGAAATAAAGACATTATTCGTGCAGAGCACTTTGAAGCTTTAAAAGACAAAGCCATTGTTTGTAATATTGGTCATTTTGACAATGAAATAGACATGGGTTGGCTCAATAAAAACCACGGAAACACAAAAGAAGAGATTAAGCCCCAAGTAGATATGTACACCATTAATGGTAAAAACGTCATTGTACTGGCAGAAGGAAGATTGGTAAACCTGGGTTGTGCCACTGGACACCCTAGTTTTGTGATGAGTAACTCATTTACCAACCAAACATTGGCACAAATAGAGCTTTGGACCAATTCTAACGCATATGAAAACAATGTGTATATGCTCCCGAAGCACTTGGATGAAAAAGTAGCTGCATTGCACCTGTCTAGATTGGGTGTGGAGTTAGAAACACTTAATGAAGAACAAGCAGATTATATAGGTGTTACTGTTCAAGGACCTTTCAAACCCGAGTATTACAGGTACTAAATTATACGCTTAACAGCAGAAAAAAACCCGCCAATGGCGGGTTTTTTTCTGTATTGATATTAATGATCAGGAAACTGATCAGAAAAGTGATTATAAAAAAATCCTATGCTGCATAAGCAACATAGGATTTATACCATAATATGAAAGGGTACATTAAGCCTCGAATGGCTCAATTGATACGAAAGACTTACCGTCTACCTTTTTTGTGAATTTCACTAATCCGTCTACTCTTGCATGTAATGTGTGGTCTTTACCAGCATATACATTTTCACCTGGATTGTGTCTTGTTCCACGTTGTCTCACGATGATGTTCCCTGCAATAGCAGCTTGGCCACCAAAAATCTTAACACCTAAACGTTTTGACTCTGATTCTCTACCGTTTTTAGAACTACCTACACCTTTTTTATGTGCCATGATCTATCTATTTTTAACTTTATTATTTAGCTTAAAGCAGCGATTAATTCTGCTTTCTTCATTGCTGAAATTCCTTCAATTCCCTTAGCTTTTGCCATGTCTTTTAACTCAGCAACAGTTTTAGAAGACAAATCTTCCTTAGTTTTTGGGGCAGCTTTTGCAGGCGCTTCTGCTTTTACAGCAGCAGGCTTAGCAGCAGCTGGCTTAGCAGCGGCTTTTGGAGCAGCTTTTTTAGCTCCAGAGGCAGTAATACCCTCTATCACAATTTCTGAAAGGTATTGTCTGTGTCCATTTTTAACACGATACCCTTTTCTTCTTTTCTTTTTGAAAACAATCACCTTGTCTCCTTTAAGATGTTTAATTACTTTGGCCTCTACTGCGGCTCCTTCTATAGCTGGGGCGCCAATGGTAATGTTTTTTCCGTCTTCTAAAAGCATCACGTTAGAGAATTGAACCTTCTCTCCTTCTGCTTCTGGCAAACGGTTAACAAAAACCTTCTGGTCTTTTGCAACTTTAAATTGCTGCCCTGCTATCTCTACAATTGCGTACATAGCTAATGTTTAATAGTTAATTAAGGCCTAAATAAGTTTAGGCGGGTGCAAATATACGATTTATCATTTGATATGCAAATCCTTTTTTTAAAGAAAACAAGCTAAAGATCACCAACTTATTTAACTGATTATCGATAAAAATATACGGATTGTCTTAATTAGTTAGAGAGATTTGACTTAAAATACCATTTTGACCTATATTAGTGTAACATTTTTAGGTTTTAATATACCTACAATTAAATATAAATATAAAGAAGCATGAAAAAGAATCATTTAGTTGGGCTATGCCTGGGATTGCTGGCCTTTACAGTACAAGGACAAGAGGTAGCGTATGAAGAGTACGACCTTGACAATGGCCTTCACGTTATTTTACATCAAGACAATGGTGCCCCTGTAGTAACCACATCTGTCATGTATCATGTAGGTGGTAAAGACAGAAGCGAGGGCCGTACTGGCTTTGCCCATTTTTTTGAACACCTATTGTTTGAGGGAACTGAGAATATTAAAAGAGGAGAGTGGTTTGACATTGTCTCTTCCAAAGGAGGGAAAAATAATGCAAACACCTCTCAAGACAGGACCTATTATTACGAAGTGTTTCCTTCAAATAATTTAGAATTAGGGCTTTGGCTGGAGTCAGAAAGAATGCTTCATCCGGTCATTGACCAGGTGGGTGTAGACACTCAAAATGAAGTAGTCAAAGAGGAGAAACGCTTAAGGGTAGACAATTCACCTTATGGAAACTTACTCAATGTAGTGGGTGAGAACTTATTTAAAGTGCATCCTTACAAAGATCCAAATATTGGATACATGGAAGATTTAGATGCCGCTACTTTAGAAGAATTTATTGACTACAAAAACACCTATTACGGACCTAATAATGCCGTTCTTGTTGTAGCTGGAGATATAGATATAGCCAAAACAAAAACTATGATTCAGGATTATTTTGGCCCTATTCCATCTGGAAAAGAAGTCGTAAGAAACTACCCTAAAGAGGCGCCAATCACCGAAGAGATTAAGGCCCAAGCTTTTGACAACAACATTCAAATTCCAGCTGCTGTGGTGGCTTATAGAACACCAGGTTTTGCCACAAGAGAGGCCTATGTTTTGGACATGATCTCATCTTATTTAAGCGACGGAAAAAGTTCTAAACTATACAAGAAAATGGTAGATGACAACAAACAAGCACTTCAAGTAGGCGCCTTTAATGTAGGCCAAGAAGACTACGGCATGTACCTTGTTTTTGGTTTGCCCCTTGGAGAGGTGAGCTTAGAGACCTTAGTGGGTGAGATGGAAGCAGAAATTTCTGCTGTAAGATCTGGTCTTATCTCAGAAAGTGATTACCAAAAGCTTCAAAATAAATTCGAAAACCAATTCGTAAACTCAAACTCAAGTGTAGAGGGTATTGCCAACTCTTTGGCAAGAAACTTCATGCTTTACGGAGACACCTCTTTAATCAACAAAGAAATAGATATTTACAGATCTGTTACCCGAGAAGAAATTCAACAAGTGGCAGAAGCTTATTTAAAGCCTAGCCAAAGAGTTGTGATTGATTACCTACCTACCCCTAAAGAAGAAACTAAATAGTTATGAAAAAAATTATACTGAGTTTAGTCATTGCGCTTACAACCGTGAGCCTTTACGCACAAATAGATAGAAGTACTATGCCCGAGGCTGGACCAGCCCCAACGATCAATTTAGAGGAACCCATCCGTTTTGAACTTAAAAATGGCTTGACAGTGATGGTGGTAGAAAACCACAAATTACCTAGGGTCTCTATTCAATTAAGTATAGACAATCCACCGAGTTTAGAAGGAGAAAAAGCAGGTGTTTCAAGTTTAGCCGCTGGATTATTGGGTAATGGAAGCACCAATATATCCAAGGATGCATTTAACGAAGAAGTAGATTTTTTAGGCGCTAGTTTAAATTTTGGCGCGTCTTCTGCTTTTGCCAGCTCCTTGTCTAAATACTTTCCTAGAATATTAGAACTTATGGCAGACGCTGCCATTAACCCTAATTTTACTGAAGAGGAGTTTCAAAAAGAAAAGGAAAAACTACTCACTGGCTTAAAATCTCAAGAAAAAGATGTTTCTGCAATGGCTGGAAGGGTTCAAAGTGCCATTGCTTACGGAAAAGAGCATCCTTATGGAGAGTTTGCTACTGAAGAAACAGTAAATAAAGTGAGTCTAGAAGATGCTAAAAAATTCTATCAAACTTACTTTAATCCAAACAATGCTTATTTGGTGATCATTGGAGATGTAGACACAAAAGCCGTAAAAAAGTTAGTGAAGAAGCATTTTAATTCATGGGAGAAAGGCGCTCAAGTATTGACCAATTGGAAAAATCCAGCAACTGCCTCACAAGCGACAATTAACTTTATTGACATGCCTAATGCTGTTCAGTCTGAGGTAAGTGTTCAGAATGTGGTTAAACTTCAGATGAAAGATCCTGACTATCTGCCGACTTTAATGGCCAACAGAATTTTAGGTGGCGGTGGTTCTGCTAGATTGTTTCAAAATTTAAGAGAAGACAAAGCCTACACATACGGATCGTACTCAAGTATTGGAAACAGTAAATATGTGCCTTCAAGATTTAGAGCATATGCCAGTGTTAGAAATGCTGTGACTGATTCAGCTGCAGTACAAATTTTAGAAGAGATTCAAAAAATCACATCTGAGCCTGTAACTCAAAAAGAGTTAGATGCCGCAAAAGCAACTTACGTAGGTAATTTTGTAATGGCCTTAGAAAGACCTAGTACAATTGCTAACTACGCACTAAATATTGAAACAGAAGGCTTATCAAAAGACTTTTACAAAACCTACTTAGAGCGCATTAACGCCATTACTATAGCAGATGTACAACAAGCAGCTGGAAAGTATTTTAGCACAGAAAACACCCAAGTAGTCGTAACAGGAAAGGGCAAAGAAGTCCTAGAGAACTTAGAAAAAATGACTTTCCAAGGAAAAAAACTTCCTGTAAAGTATTTCAACACAAATGCAGATCAAGTAGAAAAACCTGAATACAAAATGGAGCTTCCAGCTGGGGTGACTGCGCAAAGCGTGATTGATCAATATTTAGATGCTATTGGAGGAAGGGCCGTTTTAGAAAAGGTAAAAACAGTCGCTATTTTTGCTTCAGGTGAAGTTCAAGGTATGGCATTAAACTTTCAATTAGTCAGGACCTCTGACAACCAATTCATGCAAAACATTGAAATGATGGGTAGGTCAATGAGCAAACAAGTATTTAATGGAGAGAATGGTTATGCCATGATGCAAGGACAAAAAATGGACTTTAATCCACAGCAAGCGGCCATGATTAAAGATGAAGCACAACCTTTTTACGAGCTTCACTTAGATCCAGAAGTAATTTCACTAGAAGGGATTGAAAAAATAGATGGTGAAAATGCTTACAAAGTAAAAGTGTCTGGCAACAGAGTGGCTTTTTACAATGTAGCCAGCGGTCAAAAAGTTCAGGAGGTTACCACCACAGAAATGATGGGACAAACCATTGAAAGTACCATGAAATTTGGGAACTACAAAGAAGCCTCAGGAATTATGTTTCCATTTTATCTCGGACAAATGATGGGGCCACAATTAATAGAGTTTAACATAGATAAAGTTGAAGTGAATAGTGGTGTAACCGCTGAAGATTTTAACTAAAAGGGAATACCCTTCAATATGAAATTGAATATTAAAACAGCGCCCTACGGGCGCTGTTTTTTTTTACCTTTGTGAAACCCATATAACACCCATTTCTAATGATAAAAAAAATAGTCCTTTTTGCCCTTGTTTTAATTGGATTGCAGGCTTGTAAATCTGACGCTAAAAAAGAAGCGCCTTCACTTATGAAAGAAGTTATGGATGTACATGACGCAGTAATGCCTAAAATGGGTACCATTGGTAAATTAGTTAAGTTACTCAATCAGCAAAAAGACAGTCTTTTGGAAGCGGCACCTACAGCAGAAATTGATTTAAAAATAGTCGCGCTTTCCACGGGTGTAGACAGCCTGCAGAAAGCCCATAAAAAAATGATGACATGGATGAAAGATTTTGGGGGTAATTTCACGGCAGACGAAATCTTAAAAGGCAAAGCTTTAAACGCTGAAAAGAAATCCATACTTGAGCAAGAGGCTATAAAAGTAAAGGAAATGGAAGCCGCTATTATTGGCAGCATCCAATATGCTGAGCAACTTTCAAACCAATAAATTAAACTAGTGGTGGTTCAAATTCAGACGCGCCTTTGACCTTGTTGCCTTAATGAAGACCACACATCTTCTATTTTGACCTTGTTGCCTTATGAAGACTACACGTCTTCTATGGAGTCTTCCACGACACCTGAGAAATCATTTCCCTTAAATCCTCTATGATATATTGGGCTGCTGGATAGATAGAGTCGTAATTTGGCTTAATATTAAAATACAAAGCCCCATTTAAAAAATGCTTCTCCTTGTCTGTAACATAAAACTGAGCTGAAGAGGCCGCATTGCCTTTAATTTCATAAAGTACACCAGCCTTTGAGCCACCATCTTCTTCATAAGGATAAGCCACAATAGCGGTGGCTTTTGTTTGGTGCTCGGAGAGTTTCTTTTCAATTCCGTGAACCATTTCATCCAAAGAAAGGGTCACTGGCACGTAATTAATATACAGACTCGCATTTAATTCAGGGTAAAACAACTCAATGCTCTTTGACGTCTTATTTAAGACCTGCGCCCTTTTTGGGACAGGTAAAGTGTAATATTCGTTTTCAAACAAGCGGTAGTTGGCCTTTTGATAAGAAAGGGCCAAAAAGGCCTTGGGCTTGGGATATGTAGGCGTGGAATTGCAAGACGTGATAATAAACGCCACAAACAGACCCAAACCGCTATAAAAACCCCTCACAACAATTAATTTTTTAGACCTCTTTTTGGGGCAGTGTCACTTTAATTTGACGCAGCCTTTTTTTATCCAAATGCTCTACATTAAAAACATAGTCGTTAAACACAATTTTAGCCCCTCTTTTTGGAAACCCTTGGGCAATCTCTAATACAAATCCGGCGATTGTTTCAGACTCTCCTTTATGGTCTTCAAAAAGCGCGTCATCTTCAATTTTTGTGACCCTATAAAAATCTTTTAAGGTTGTTTTGCCCTCAAAAACAAAATTATAAGCATCTAATTTAGAGTATATTAAATCTTCGTCGTCAAACTCATCGCTAATATCACCTACTATTTCTTCAATAATATCTTCCAAAGTAACAATCCCTGAAGTCCCTCCAAACTCATCTACCACAACAGCCAAATGCATTTTCTTCTCTTGAAATTCCAGCAATAAGTTATCCAGTTTTTTATTTTCAGGCACAAAGTAAGTAGGCCTGACTAAGGTGTTCCAATTAAAGGTTTTTCGGTCTATGTAGGGCAACAAATCTTTGACATACAATACACCAATAATTTGATCCATATGGTCTTTGTATACGGGAATTCTTGAATATCCCTGACTGGTAATAGATTCTAAGACCTCGCCAAATTTCAGGTGGTCTGACAAGGCAAAAATATCTATCCTTGGTCGCATGACTTGCTTTGTGTCAGTGTTTCCAAAAGATACAATACCCTCTAGAATTTTCTGCTCCTCTTTGGTAGTGTCTCCTTCAGAGGTTAATTCCAACGCCTGTGAAAGGTGGTCTATACTTAGGGTAGATTTTTGCTTACCCAACTTTTCATGTAAACTAATACTAATCCATCTCATTGGCATACTCAAAGGAGTAAAGAGGACATCTATCACTTTTAAAGGTACCGCCATTAATTGCGCAAAAGAACGTCTATTTCTATTGGCATATACCTTTGGAAGAATCTCCCCAAAGAGTAAGATCAAAAAAGTCACCAACACCACTTCGGTTAAAAATTTCAAAGAAATAAAACCAAACAAACGATAGGTAATAGAGGAAAAAAACACCGCTCCAAGATTACTAAAGAGCAAAACAATACCAATATTAATGGCATTATTCGCTATTAATATAGTCGCTAATAATTTTTTAGGTTTATCCAAAAGCTTTACGACCAAAGAGGCCTTAGCATTAGACGCCTTTTCCAATTCCGATAAATCCGTTGAGGAAAGTCCAAAAAAAGCGACTTCAGCACCAGAAACTAGGGCAGAACAACTAATTAAAAAAAGTAAAACACCAATCTTAATTGAAAAAAAAGAAGGGTCAATGGCTAATAAATAATGGCTTAAAAAAAGGGGGTCAGGATCCAATCTTTACAGTTTAAATGAATTAAAATGGCAGGTCATCTGAAGGATCAGAATGGGTATTTGATGCGTGCATTTGTTGGCTAGACTCAGTTACATCTGCAGCGCCTGAATTCATGGTTTGAGCGCCTTGAACCATGCTTCCATCTGACTTAGTAGAAAGAAAAGTAAAGTCTTGTACATGAACCTCAGTGGTGTATTTAGTAGTGCCGTCTTCTGCTTGCCACTGCCTGTTTTTCAAGCGACCTTCCACATAGACTTTATCTCCCTTACTCAAGTATTTCTCACAAATCTCAGCGGCTTTATTTCTAACCACTATGTTATGCCAATCTGTATTGGTCACTTTCTCCCCTGTCTGCTTGTTGGTATAGCTTTCGTTGGTGGCTATAGGAAACCTACCTATACAGTTACCTCCCTCGAAATAATGGATTTTGACATCGTCACCTAGGTGACCTATTAACATAACTTTATTTAGTGTTCCGCTCATAATTATTGTGGTATTATATCAAAAATACGAATTTTTAAATGCATTTATAAAATCTGAAATCAAAACTGCTGTTGGAAATTGATCAATTGACCCAAAAGGCATGCCTTTTTTTAAAGTAACGGCCGTTTCAATGACAATAAATGTAGCGTAAATATGCCTATGCGTAAGCTTGTGAACAACATAAGTGTCGTGATACACAAAGTGCTTGGCATTTTCATATAAAGAGAAATCTATAGCTGTTTCCATAGAAGTCAAAAGCCCTTCTACTGTTCTAGGGGCTGAAAAAGTAGCCAAAGGAAACTGATACAATCCCTCCCAAATTCCTTTCCCTGTCCTTTTTTCATATAGGGTATTTCCAAAAGGATCTACAAAAACAAAGTAATAATGATATACTTTAACCGGCTTTTGTTTGGGTAATTTCACAGGTAACACAGTGACTTTTTGTGTTCGATAAGCCACACATGTGGACTGTAAAGGGCATGAAGGGCAGTCAGTAAGCTTAGGCGTGCATTGCAAAGCGCCAAATTCCATGATAGCCTGATTGTAATCAGATGGATTAGCCAGATCCAATTGATCCAATGCAATCGCTTTAAACAAGCGAGCACCCTCTGTGGTGTTAACGGGTACATCTATGCCAAAATAGCGGGACAACACCCTGTAAACATTCCCGTCGAGTACAGCCTCAGGGGAATTAAAACAAATAGAAGCAATTGCGCTGGCCGTATAATCCCCTACCCCCTTTAATTGAAGTAGCGCTTTGTAATTTGCAGGAAATACACCATTTAATTCATTTACTACATATTGAGCAGCTGCATGAAGGTTTCTGGCCCTAGAATAGTAACCCAATCCTTGCCAAAGTTTTAAAACCTGCTCTTCAGGAGCAGCAGCAAGATCAAAAACTGTTGGAAAAGCGTCGGTAAATTTTACATAATAAGGAGTTCCTTGAGCCACTCTAGTTTGTTGAAGTATAATTTCCGAAAGCCAAATATGGTATGGATCTTTAGTTTCCCGCCAGGGGAGTGATCGCTTATTTGCTTGGTACCAGTGTATAATTTCCTGAGAAAAGGACATAAAGGCATGATGAATGTCAAAAGTAGGCCTTTATTAACTTAAAATTAAGTCCATTAGAATAAAAGATTGAATTTAATTTATATATTTGCAACCCGAAAAAAATAGTACAGATTATATATCATACAACATGACAAAAGCAGATATCGTTACAAAAATCTCAGAAAAACTTGGTATTGAAAAAGGAGACATACAAGCTACAGTAGAAGCTTTTATGGAAGAAGTAAAAACTTCTTTGGAATCTGGAGATAATGTTTACCTTAGAGGCTTTGGAAGCTTTATAATAAAAACAAGGGCAGAAAAAACCGGTAGAAATATTTCAAAAAATACTACTATCAAAATTCCTGCACATAATATTCCCGCTTTTAAGCCTGCTAAAGTATTTGTAGAAGGTGTAAAAAGCAATGTAAACGTAAAATAAAATATTAATCAATTAAAGGACAGTCATATGCCTAGTGGTAAGAAAAGAAAAAGACATAAGGTAGCTACCCACAAACGCAAGAAGCGTCGGAGAGCTAACAGACACAAGAAAAAGTAGTTTTTAAACTACTTTTTCTGTTTCATACGTTCATTGACATTAACCCTAAAAACAAAGGGGTTGGCGGGTATTTAACCGTCTAAACAATAAATTTTAACACACTTCAATTCGTTGAAGTGTCAATATACAAATCATGGTAAAAAGAGAATTAATCATTAGATCTAATTCCACTACTGTTGATTTTGCCTTGTTAAAAGATGGAAAACTCACTGAGTTAAGCAAAGAAGAAGACAATAATAAGTTTTCTGTTGGTGATATTTTTATTGCCAAAGTAAGAAAACCTATTTCGGGATTAAACGCGGCTTTTGTAAATGTTGGCTATGAAAAAGATGCCTTTTTACATTACCACGATTTAGGACCACAATTGTCAACAATGCTAAAATTTATCAAAAGAGCTAGCACAGGAAAAATGCGCGATTTCTCTTTGAAAAATGTAGCCTTTGAACCAGATATAGATAAAGATGGAACTATTAATGACGCCATTAAAGCCAATCAATCTATTCTAGTTCAAATTGTAAAAGAACCCATCTCAACCAAAGGACCACGTATTAGCTCTGAATTGTCCATTGCTGGACGATACTTAGTGATGGTTCCTTTCTCTGATCGCGTATCTGTCTCACAAAAGATAGAGAGCAAAGAAGAAAAAGACCGCTTAAAAAGACTTGTGAAAAGTATTAAACCAAAAGGATTTGGGGTAATCATTCGCACCGTTGCAGAAGGCAAAAAAGTAGCAGAATTAGATAGAGATTTACAGAACTTACTGAACAAATGGACAGTAATGTGTAAAAAACTGCACAAAGCACCACATCCATCAAAGGTATTGGTTGAGCTCAACAGAGCCTCATCCATATTAAGAGACGTCTTTAATGACAGCTTCTCTGGAATACACGTAGATGACGAAACTTTGTATACGCAGGTAAAAGATTATGTGCAGGAAATTGCACCAGAAAAAGAATCCATTGTAAAATTGTATGAAGCCACTGAGCCAATTTTTGAAAAATTTGGTATTGAACGCCAAATAAAAACATCATTTGGTAAAACGGCTACAATGAGTAAAGGAGCCTATTTAGTGATTGAACACACGGAAGCACTTCACGTAATAGATGTGAACAGTGGAAACCGTTCCAATAAAGCTAAAAATCAAGAGGACACTGCGCTAGATGTAAATCTATCCGCTGCCACAGAAATAGCCAGGCAATTACGCCTGAGAGATATGGGTGGTATTATTGTGGTAGATTTCATTGATATGGCCAAAGGAGATCATCGAAAAAAATTGTTCGATCACCTAAGTGAAGAAATGAAGGAAGACAGAGCAAAACACAAGATTTTGCCTCCTAGTAAATTCGGACTCATACAAATTACAAGACAAAGGGTAAGACCCGAAATGAATATTAAGACAACTGAGCCACTACCGACCATTACAGGTAAGGAAGTAGAAGCGCCTATTGTTTTGCTGGATAAAATTACAGCAGATTTACAGAAACTTTTAGTAGGCCCTTCTAAGGACCACAAAGTAACCTTAAATGTACACCCTTTCATTGCAGCTTACCTTTCCCAAGGCATTCCTTCCATTAGACAAAAATGGTTTTTGGAATACAAAAAATGGGTAAAAATTCAACCTCGAGATGCCTATCAGTATCTAGAGTACCGTTTTAAAAACAACGACGGAAAAACTATATATTAAAAAAAGCGGTCCTAACGGACCGCTTTTTTTTTGCCTTTTTTTTAAGGTTTTGCGTACCTTTAAAATTCAAAATTCTTGCATGAATCCCAGCTATACTCTAGACGAAGCGAAAAAAAAGATAGCGCGTTATTGTGCCTATCAAGAACGTTGTCATAAAGAAGTAAACGACAAGCTAAGGGAGATGGGTATGATACCAGCTGCTATAGATCAAATTATTAGCGAATTAATCACAAATAATTTTCTAAACGAACTCCGGTTTTCAGAGGCATTTGCCAGAGGAAAATTTAGGATTAAGAAGTGGGGGAAATCGAAAATAGTTTCAGAATTGAAACAGCGAAATATCTCTGAATACTGTATTAAGAAAGCACTGAAAGAGATCCACCCCGGAGAATATTTAAGTACATTTAACGAATTGGCTTATAAAAAAGGACTTTCTTTAAGAGAAAGTTCCCTGGAAATACAGAAAAGAAAACTCATGCAGTACCTGTTTTATAGGGGCTGGGAGTCTCACTTAATTTACGATAAAATTAAAGAATTGCCTTTTAGCGAAACAGACACCTAAGCCCAAATCAAACCCGCCATAAGGAATCCAAGTCACTCTCTATAAACTAACTGCTACTGTATAAACTAACGGCTACTATTTAGATATTTAAATGTCCCACCTTTATAAAATCACTAAAGACAATAAAAAATCAAAAGCCTTTTTGGTTTTTCTAGCGCTCTTTATAGTGGCTTTTGCGATCAGATTTCCTTTTTTTTTCAGAGACTATATAGACAAGGACGAAAGTACTTTTATTTTGATGGGACAAGCATGGGCAGACGGCTACCTGCCCTATCTTACCCTATGGGATCTTAAGCCTCCCCTCACATTTGGCTATTTTGGCCTAATGATAACAGTCTTTGGGAAGTCCCTTTGGTGGATTAGAATGGGCGGTGTGTTTATTGTTAGCGCCACCTCTTTTATGGTATATGCTTTTCTTCGCAACAACAATAATTCTGAAAAGAAGGCATTCATTTTAGCATTACTGTCCCTGTATTTTTCCAGCCTGTTTGGGAGTGTTCAAGGGGTCATGTCTGAACATATATCCATGCTTTTTTATATGGGGGGATTAGTGGTATGGGGTTATGCCTTCAAAGAATTAAATCACAAAAAATGGGTGCTTTGGGGCCTTGGAGGCTTTTTCTTTGGCCTCAGCGCCATGTCTAAACTCAATTTAGCCTATCCTATTTTACTGTGTGCAGCTTACATTTCGCTAAAGTTTTTATTAGCGAAAGGCATCAAAAATACCCTAATAACATCCTTTAGCTCCGGACTAGGCGTACTAATCGGAATAGGTGTCACAGCTGTTCCATACCTTAGAGAAAACGCATTTCAAGAATGGTGGAAAGCGGTGTTTCTAGCCCCTAGAGCCTATGCAGTATTCCATTGGAACACAGCCTTTCTATTGCTTCCAATTGTTGGAGTTTTAACTTTTCTACTGGTCAAAAGCCTCCAAAAACCCCAAAACAAAAAATCCGATAAGACCAACTACCCCCTGGTGCTTTTGAGTACAATTGGCGTGTTAGGCTCCTTTGTAATGGCAGGGAAAGTCAATGGACATTATTTATTACAATGTTATCCACTTATTTTTATACTCTGCGCTTGGTTGGGTTTTGAACGGTATTTGTCTTCAAAAAAAGCGATTGGTTTATTTGTTATTTTTTGCGTACTCCTCCCTTTTGAGTCCTATAAAGAATACGGGGCTATTTACAAAAACAAACAAGTACATGGAACCTATTACAATGGGGAGGGTATTGAAGTACCTGCTTATTTAAAGAAAAAGCAACGCCCTTTAGACAATATCTTATTTTTAGAATACCATATTGGGTATTGGATACTAGACAAAAGACCCCCCACTATGGCTGTGACCCATCCTAGTAATTTATTCAGAACCCATCTCTTTCCATATTACAACAAGAGAAAAACAGCTCAAGAAGAATTGAGCTATATTTTAGATTCCCTAAAGCCAGCAGTGATTGTTATAGATCACAAAAACAGTATTTTTAAAGGTAGGGGCGTTCTGGAGACCCAGTTTACAAAAAAAATGAGCCAACGTTATACCAAAGACACCCTCATAGGAAAAGCCCAGTTGTACCAGATATTACCTTTCTCTAAATAAACAGCCTTAGACCAATTTACTTTGCCAATAAGTTTGTGACGCTTATTTAAAAACTAGTATTGATACGTCATAGAAAACAATACATTGGCCCCTGGTGCAGGTACTAGATTGGTTTCAGAAAACTTAGCGTCTAAAATATTATTTCCCACTAATGACCAAGTAATCTTTGGTGTCTCATAACGCAAGGCAGCGTCTAACACCTGATAACTAGTTCCATTGGTCCTTTCCATATACCTATAGGACAATGACAGGGGCCATTGCTTCGCCAATTTTAGTTGGGTGTTCGCTGTTAGCTGATGCTTTAAAGAATTAATCGCATATCTAGAAAAAGGCACTTGTGTGTCTTTAATGGCGTCGTCTATGAAAGTGTAGCCCATTGACATTGTTTGATCAAGACCAAAAAGGGTGAATTTTTGGGTCAAGTTTATCTCCACCCCAGAGGTGGCCAAGGCAGCAAAATTTTGGGCCTCCCAAAGGGCTGTCTCGTCAAACTTTACATAGTCAATTAAATTGTCTGTATCCCTTCTAAAAAAGGCACTTTGGACCGTAAAATCATCTCGGTTATACGCAACACCCAACTCCCAAGAAAGGGCCTCTTCAGGGGTTAAATTTTCGTTTCCAATAGTGGTCCTATCTGCATAAAATAAATCTGTATAGGTAGGAATTCTATAAGTGTATCCAAAATTGGCATAGGTCTTAAAATCATTGCTTACTCGGTATCCAAAGTCAATTCCAGGAAATGCATGAAACTTAAAATCTGAAAAATAATTCAAAGCCACTCCAGGAGTCACATCTAATTTATCTTCTAAAAAAGAAAAGCGATGTTCTACAAAACCATTGGCCTGAAACCTGTCTCTATTGCCTAAATTATTACTTCTTATACTCACCTGAGCCACTTCCAATCCAAAGCCTGAGGTTCCAAGAACATTGAAATTTCTAGCCATTAAAGCCCCACCTACTTTGTTTGAGAGATGCAGATTTCTATAAACCCCAGGATTGTTTCTTATATAGATGTATAAATCTTGGTTGCGCTTCCAGTACACACTTGGGGTCACTACCCAATGCTCAGACGCAATGGAGGTCTGCACAGAAACCAAACTGGCCTGAGTACTTTCAAACTGATCTACAGCGCTAGGTGTAGCATAAAAACCATTGGCGCCAAAAGACCGGTCCAAAAAAGTTCCCATAAGCACTATGGGCTGTTGGGCCTTATTAAAGGTGCTTTTAGCAAAGAAATTGTTGTTTTTAAAATCTGTATTATACCGATATCCTTGAGAGGTGTTTCTAGAAAAATGTAAGATCTGATCACTATTCTCCTGCTTTAATTGGGTGCTTACAGCCCCTTGAAACTGATTAAAAGATCCTACACTCAATCTAGCAATGCCTTGTGCGCCTAAATCCTTCTTAGTAACTATATTAATAGCGCCTGTAAAAGCGTTTTGACCAAATATACGAGCAGAAGGACCTTTGACTATTTCAATACGCGCAATGAGCTCTATTGGTAATGCCATATTAAGGGTGTGGTGTCCTGTTTGTGGGTCGTCTACTTTTATACCGTCTATTAATAAAAGGGTCTGGTCAAAGCTACCTCCCCTAATATATAAATCTGCTTGCTGGCCTCCTGCGCCTCTTCTTCTAATGTCTACACCTGCCACTGACTGAAGTAAGTCTACTAAATTAGTGGCTGCAGCATTTTTAATTTCTTGGGCACCAACAATAATCAAGGTTCTAGAATTTTCAGACAAAGGAAGGTCAATTCTTCCGCTACGCACCACTACTTCTTTAAGGTTTTGAGTCACTATTGAATCTTGAGACAAGACCGTTTGAGACACCAAACTAAAGGCTAAAAAACAAAGTGTTTTAAGGATACTTTTCATGATCTTTTGAGTTATACTAAACAAAAATTAAACATAATTCTCTGCAAATATTTAAAAAAATAAGCTTTGGTAATTGTCGTATTAAAACAAAAAAAGCTGCTATTTAAAATAGCAGCTTTTGATAGTAATATCATTGAATTAGTCTGCTAAGACTATGATTTTGTTGTTTTTAACCTCTAAAGTCCCACTGTTTACTGAAAGGGTATATACCCCTTTTTCCAATGCAGAAAACTTAGCCGCATGGGCTTCAATTAATTCAGAAACGCCTTGTAATTTAAGCACACCAGCCTGTAAAGAAGCTACTAGTGGGGCATGGGCACTTAAAATCTGAAAAGAACCATCTAAACCAGGAGCGCTTACCGCTGTAATTTCTCCTGCATATAAGGTGGCTTCTGGAGATACAATTTCTAAATACATAGTAGTCATTTAAGTTTAAAGGAATGATTAAGCTTCTGCTAGCATTTTTTCTCCAGCCTCAATAGCCTCTTCTATAGTCCCTTTTAAGTTAAAGGCAGATTCTGGTAAGTGATCTAATGCACCATCCATAATCATATTAAACCCTTTAATGGTTTCCTTAATATCTACCAATACACCCGGGATTCCAGTAAACTGCTCTGCCACGTGGAAAGGCTGAGACAAGAATCGCTGTACCCTTCTTGCTCTACCAACCGCTAATTTATCTTCTTCAGACAATTCTTCCATCCCTAAAATGGCAATAATGTCTTGTAATTCTTTGTAACGTTGTAACAATTCTTTTACCCTTTGTGCACAACCGTAATGGTCTTTACCTAAAATTTCAGGGGTTAAGATTCTTGACGTAGAATCCAATGGATCAACTGCAGGATAAATTCCTAACTCTGCAATCTTACGAGACAATACCGTAGTAGCATCTAAGTGAGCAAAGGTAGTTGCTGGTGCTGGATCCGTTAAATCATCTGCAGGTACATAAACAGCCTGAACAGAAGTAATAGAACCTCTCTTAGTAGAGGTAATACGCTCTTGCATGGCACCCATCTCTGTAGCCAATGTTGGTTGGTATCCTACTGCAGAAGGCATACGACCTAATAATGCAGACACCTCAGATCCTGCTTGAGTAAAACGGAAAATATTATCTACGAAAAACAGAACGTCTTTTCCTTGTCCCTCTCCGGCACCATCACGGAAGTATTCCGCAATTGTCAAACCAGAAAGTGCTACACGAGCACGGGCTCCAGGAGGCTCATTCATTTGACCAAATACAAAGGTTGCTTTAGATTCTTTCATAGCAGACTTATCTACTTTTGTAAGATCCCAACCACCTTCTTCCATAGAGTGCAAGAAGTCATCTCCGTATTTGATAATACCAGACTCTAACATCTCTCTCAACAAATCATTTCCTTCTCTTGTACGTTCTCCAACGCCCGCAAACACGGATAAACCACCGTGTCCTTTGGCAATGTTGTTAATTAACTCCTGAATCAATACTGTTTTACCTACACCGGCACCACCGAATAATCCAATTTTACCTCCTTTTGCGTAAGGCTCAATCAAGTCAATTACTTTAATTCCTGTAAACAACACCTCTGTAGCTGTAGAAAGATCCTCAAATCTTGGCGCTTGTCTGTGTATTGGCAAACCATCTTTTCCGGCTTTAGGTAAATTACCCAAACCATCAATTGCGTCTCCAATCACATTAAAAAGACGTCCGTAAACATCTTCTCCAACAGGCATTTGAATGGCGCTACCCGTAGCTGAAACCTCAGTTCCCCTACTTAAACCATCTGTAGAATCCATAGATATCGTACGAACTGTATTCTCTCCCACATGAGATTGAACTTCTAACACCAAAATAGTACCGTCTGCCTTTTTAATTTCTAAGGAGTCGTAAATTTTAGGAAGTGCAGTTCCTGCGTTAAATTCTACATCTACTACAGGGCCAATAATTTGTGAAACTTTAGCGTTACCTTGAGCCATTGTTTTATTGTTTATAAAGATTTACATACTTTGTTTAAAATCAGCACACTATTTGTTCTGATTTTAGGGTGCAAATATAAGCCTTTCTCTGGGAATTAAAAACGGCAAATACGACTTTTTTTTAAAAGCAAAATCCCGCTATTTTCAGGTGAAAGAAAATAGCGGGATTTATATTTTTATGAAGCACTTTTTTACTGCATTGCAGGGCTAAAATTCGTAGGATAATCTCCTATATCTAATAGATTTCCTGAAGCTTCAAAATTAGATCCAAATGTAGCATCTAAAGTTTTCATCATTAGGTTACTCAATAACGCATAACCCCTTGGGTTAGGATGAACCCCATCTAATGAAAATACACCACCAGTAACAAGATTTGACGTCACTGTGAATTTCCCGTCAGTAATCCCTCCTGAAGCCAATTGTTTCATATAAGCATTGGCATCAAAATGAGCTAAACCAGCAGCTGTAGCTGCTGCTTTTATGATATTGTTGTAACCGTCAATAGCCGTTTTAATTTCTGCTTGCTCCTGAGGAGTTAACACCCATTTGTCTGCTAAAGGAACCGCTACACCATTTACAGTAAGTGGGTTTCCTGGTACCGCTAAAGTTCCAATAAACGCAGAAGCAGGTAGTACTAGTAAATCTTCTGCAGTAGCCTGTCTGTATTTTGGTAGGGCTGCAAAAGCTGGATTAATAGCTCCTAAATCTGTCAGAGACTCATCTACAATCACTACTGCATTTCCAGCTCCAGCTGAAAAAGAAATGGTTCTTTTTGCCACTTCCTCAGCACTTAAAAGACCTGTGCCCTGTAAAGCCTGGTAGGCCGCTTGTAAACCACCATTGTATGGGGCGTAAGCAGCATTAACAGCGCCTGCAGTAGCAGCATCTAGTGGTATAGGGTTGTGAGGTACTGTGGTAAAATGGGGAATACTTGTAACATAAGGAATGTTAGCCACAACACCTTTGGCACCGCCAGCGGTTAAAGTAGCTATTAATGCACCATAAGTACCATCAAAACCAGCTCCAGGAGCGCCAAATATAGGCGTTAGAGGGTTGGTTCCGTCTCCTCCAGTAGTTGCGTAACCTAAAGCGTCATTGTTTCCTATCCAAAGAGAAAAGAAAGTGGGCGCCTGTGCCATGGCATCTGCTAAAACAGATGCGTTGGGAGAAGAAGCCATTCTTACAAAATATGGATTGGCTAAACCTAAGGCTACATTACCAATATTACCGTATCCAGGGGCCAATAAGTGGTAACTTTTAGCGCCTGGAACCCCCATATTGTTGAAAGGTCCACTTGGATTATTAGTCGCTATATCAGTAGTTGGTGTTGCTGCTGGATTGGCTGTTAATAGTGAGGCTGGACCTGCTCCATTGAAAAATAATCTTGGGCCTGCAATCATATTTCCAGCCAATAAAAGACCTCCATTGTTGTCGTTCATCATGGGTTGAGAGAAAGTGCCTCCACCTGCTTTAGCGAATTTTTGGGCCAATAAATTTGGCATAGACATTTGCTGAGACGCCTTAAAAAGCGCGCCGTCTGTATAACCTGCAGTCAACGAATTCCCAAGAGAAACATATTTGCTTAAATCTAAACTTCCTGCGCTTAAAGCAGGTAACGGTGCCGCTGGTTCTGGTCCTTCAATAGCGTCTTGCTCACAAGAAACCAATAGAGCCACCCCTAATACGTAAGGAATATATTTCTTTATATGTATAGATATCTTTTGCATGATCGATTAGTTGTTAATGGTTAATGAAAGGTAGTACTGAGAACCTATAAGTCCAGTTCCAAAGGCTGTAAAGTAATCGTAGCCGCCTAAATTAGCTGCACCTAATTTTAAAGTAGACTTTAAACTTGGAATGGTATAGTTTATTTGAGCATCTATAGTAGAGAAAGAAGGCACTTCTCCGTCTCCAAAGGAAGCTTCCCAGAAATAATCATCACTCCATCTCCAAGCCACATTAAATCCAAAATTATCTACCAATTCAGTAGAGCCAAAACTCGCTTTCACTTTGTGCTCTGGCGTGTTAAAGTTGGTTCTAAAATCTGGATAAAGTGTTCTGTCAAAATCTTGCTTAGTAAAGGTATAGTTCGCTGTAAAGTCAAACTTCTTAAGCACTTTGGCGGTTAACATACCAGACGCACCATAAGAATTCACATCTACCGGTGAGTTGGTATACGCTTGGTAAACTTGATAATCTCCTGCAGCAATCGCTGCAACAGACAAACCATTATCTCCCACTTTTCCATAAAATGGTGCAATCACATTCTCCCCAGATATAAAGTCGCTGTATTGGTTGTAATAAGCACTCATATCTAAAGTTACATTGCCTATTTTACCTCTGTAGCCCACCTCCATAGAAGTCACCTGCTCTGGCTTCACCAAATCAGGATTAGACACTTGTAAAACTCCAGGATTCCCTGTAGCAGATAATGCCTGAACAGAACTAGCCGTATAGGAGTTCTCATAGGCTGCCCTACCTGTTTGTGTAATTGTAGCTGGTTGCCCATATAAGCTTTGAGCAGTTCCACTTACTGCGAAATTTCTTGAGTAACGGTCTAAGTTGTCTGCTGCGGAACCTACTAAAATAGCCCTACCTGCATCTAAACCAATAAATAAATCTTGGGTGGTTGGGTTTCTAAACCCTTTTTGCAAAGAGAAACGTATGTTGTGGTTACTATTTAAGAAATAGGCTGCAGATAATCTTGGCGAGAAGAATCCATCATACAATTCAGATTTGTCATAACGAACAGAACCAGTCAGTTTTAATGAAGATTCATTACCCATATCAATATCCTCCTGGATTTGAGAATAAATCCCAAGTTCATTATATGAAATAGTGCCTTCGCTATCAGTATAAATAGTCCCTGAAGAATTTAAATTGTATCTTCTAAAAGAGCCTCCAATTTGAATATCTGCAAAGTCAATTAGATGACTAAAGTTGTAGTTGGCGTCTGCATGATAGTATTTAGATGCATCTTGAAATTTAGATCCAGTTGATAAATTTGGGTCACTAACACTTTTATCAAAAGCTGCTTGAAAACCTGCTGTTCCTGGTTCAAAACGCCCAGTTTGCGCAGCCGCTAAACCAGCTGCGTGAGCTGCTTCATTTGAAGCGCCAGCAAGGGTAGCTAAAGCATAGTTCCCCACATACTCTCCAAACCATGTATTGTCTGCTTTCCAAGCACGGTTAATGTTAATTCCAGTAAACACCATGTCGTAGGAATCCCCAGCATCGTCTGCTACCACATAACCTCTTACAAAAAAGTTGTCGTTACGCACTTCAATTTTGTGCTGCTGTTGCATAAAGTTCTTAATGTTGTAACGGTTGGTCCCTTGGTAAATGGTATTTCCTGTTCCGTACTTTCCAACGTATTGAATTTCAAAGTCGTTGGCAAAAGGCCTGAAGTATAGTCCCCAGTCTGCTTTTAAACTCTCCGCATTGTAATTGGTTAAATCACTTTCCATATAACCAGGTCTAGACACCACAACAGAAGGCACCAAAGCGTTTGCTCCAGCGGGAAGTATACCCATAGCCTCTAAAGCTACTGCAACACCTTTAATGTTTGTGGAAACCTCATCTCCATACACGTTAATTCCGTCATAATCTAAGTTATCTCTGGTGAATCCGTTGTTTCTCTTGTCTGTAACATTATTAGCTACCCAGTCAGTCCCTTTGAGGTAACCCACGTTAATTTTGGCCGCAAACTTGTCTGAGAATTTTTTCGCCAAACGAATACTAACATCGGTGTAAGGATTGGTTTCTGGGTTTCCAAAAGACCCTGATGCATTTTGAGAAGTAACCCCTCTTTTTAAAGAGACACTGACCCCTTCATAGTCAAAAGGACTCTTAGAACGCATGAACAAAATACCATTAAAGGCATTCGCTCCATATAAGGCAGAAGAAGCTCCTGGTAATAATTCCACACTCTGTACATCTGTCTCTATCATCCCCACCAAGTTTCCAATTGGAAAGTTAAGTGCTGGGGTAGAGTTGTCCATTCCGTCTACCAATTGCATAAAACGCGTATTGGCAAAAGTGGCAAAACCTCTGGTGTTAATAGATTTAAAGGTCAATGAGTTGGTGTTTACATCTACTCCTTTAAGATTCTCCAAACCGTCGTAGAAATCTACAGAAGCGGTGTTTTTGATCTCTTTAATTCCGAAACGCTCCACGGTTACCGGAGACTCAAAAATACGCTCTGGTGTTCTAGAAGCAGAGATTACAATCTCATCCAACATGGTGTTGGCCTCATCAAGAGTCACTGAAATGGTTTGGTTGTTTGAGGTAACCCTGGCAGTTGCCTGGGAATACCCAATACTAGATATTTTAAGGGTAAATGGCGGATTTTCAGAAGTTTCTAATACGAAGTTTCCATCGAAATCCGTTACCGTTCCAATAGGTTTTCCGTCTATCACAACGTTGGCTCCTGGTACCGGCATACTATTGCTATCTACTACAGTTCCTTTAATAGTAGTCTGTGAATAACCCGCAAATGCAAGGCACAGAGAAAGCACGAGTAAAAGATTTTTCATAAGTTTTTACAGTTTAGTTTATCAAAGCAAGATACTGCTTTTTTTATTTATTTCGAAAAAAACGTGTATTCACATTTTATTTTTCGAAATAAAGACAGGGCTAAATTGTCAAATAATGAAATTTTTACTCTACTGTAACGCTTTTCGCTAAGTTTCTGGGCTGGTCTACATTACAGCTTCTTAGAACTGCAATATGATAGGAAAGCAATTGTAAAGGCAGGGTAGTCACCAGCGGGCTTAACCAATCAAGCGTTTCTGGCACTTCAATAACATGGTCTGCCAAGCCTCTTACAGTGACGTCTCCTTTGGTCACAATGGCTATGATTTTTCCGCTTCTGGATTTAATCTCTTGAATATTACTGACCACTTTTTCGTAATGACCGCGTTTGGTGGCAATGACAATAACAGGCATTTGCTCGTCTATAAGGGCAATAGGTCCGTGTTTCATTTCTGCAGCCGGATAACCTTCTGCATGAATATAACTAATCTCTTTAAGCTTGAGCGCCCCTTCTAACGCCACAGGGAAATTAAATCCTCTTCCCAAATAAAGGCAATTGGTGGCGTCCTTATATATATGGGCAATTTCTAGAATTGCGGCATCGGCCTGTAAGGCCAAAGCAACCTGGGCTGGTATTTGCGCCAAGGCATTTAAATTGGTGTGAAAATCTGTGGTAGACATGACCCCTTTTTCTTTGGCTAATTTAAGCGCCATAAGACTCAAAACCGTAATCTGAGTGGTAAATGCTTTGGTAGAAGCTACCCCAATCTCCGGTCCTGCATGGGTGTAAGCACCCGCATCTGTTGCCCTGGCAATAGAAGATCCGGCCACATTACAAACCCCAAACACAAAGGCCCCTTTTTCTTTGGCTAGTCCAATGGCAGCCAAAGTATCTGCAGTTTCTCCTGATTGAGAAATAGCAATCACAATATCATTAGGCCCAATAATTGGGTTTCTATATCTAAATTCAGAGGCATATTCTACCTCCACAGGAATTCGAGCCAATTCTTCAAAGATGTATTCCGCTACAAGTCCTGCATGCCAAGAAGTACCACAGGCTACAATCACTATTCTATTGGCTTTTAAAAAACGATCTATATGGGCGTCTATTCCTGCCATTTTAATAAGTCCGTCTTCTGGTCTTAGCCTACCCCTATAGGTGTCTTGAATGGCCTTTGGCTGCTCGTAAATCTCTTTGAGCATAAAGTGGTCATAGCCTCCTTTTTCAATTTGATCTAAAGAGAGTTGCAAGGCTAAAATATGAGGGGTCTTAGGAAGGTCGTCTTTTATGGAACGTAATTTTATTTTCTTACCCACTTTTAAAATAGCCATTTGATGGTCTTCTAAATACAGTGCGTCAGTAGTGTATTCAATAAATGGACTGGCGTCCGATGCCACAAAAAATTCTCCTTCCCCAATACCAATAGCCAAAGGGCTTCCCAACTTAGCTACCACTATTTCATCTGGTTTTTCAAGATCAAATACCGCAATCGCATAAGCGCCAACGACTTCTTGAAGGGCTAACTGAACCGCTTTTCCCAGCTTTACGCCTTCTTTTTTCTTGACCTCTTCAATGAGGTTCACCAATACTTCTGTATCCGTATCTGAGTGAAACACATAGCCCCTTGATTGGAGCTCCGTTTTAATAGCGTCGTAGTTTTCTATAATGCCGTTGTGAATTAAGGCCAACTGACCTGAATTCGAAAGATGTGGGTGAGAATTCACATCATTTGGCACCCCATGGGTGGCCCAACGGGTGTGTCCTATACCTAGTGTAGCAGTACTGTTTTTTACTTTCTCTGCCTTTTTTTCCAAGTCTGAAACCTTTCCTTTTGTCTTGCAGAGCTGAATAGCACCCTTTTCATACAAGGCAATTCCAGCGGAATCATAGCCCCTATATTCCAATCGAGACAATCCTTTCACAATCACAGGGTAGGCTTGTCTATGTCCTATATAGCCAACTATTCCGCACATAAGTAGGTGTTTTTTTTAATTAGACTTGGTGTAAAAAATCTCTAATTGAAGTTTCTTGCCGGCTATTTCTTCGCTTACATTATTACCGTACAATACCGTTCCGAGTGGCGTTGTAGTAGCCATTACAGGAAGCTTGTCTGTTTCTCCATTGGTGAATTTGGCGGTTGAGGCAAAGTTCACACGAATGTCTGCGGTAACTCCGAGTGCCAAAGGAGCATTGGTAGAGTCTCTTAATATAATATTGTTAATGTGGTCTGTAATTCTCACAGCATACTTAGTGCCTCTTCCGTTTTCGGACTGAAGAATACCGTCATAATTTTTAAATACACCCAAGGGTGTGTCGTCTTCATATACTTCTGTGTTAAAACGCACAATAGGCAGTTTTGTATCTGCATTGTAAAGGTATAACCTAGGTGGCTCTGGCAAAGAAGTGCCTGCCAAAGCATTTTGATCTACATAAAAGACCAAACGGGCTTCATTAACCACCCATCTGTTGGCTTTGATTTGTTCTATAACCGCCCATTCTTCTGGAGCAGAAAAAAGTTTTAATTCACTAAATAATCCCGCACCCCCTTTGAGATAAATCCTAGAAGCATTTTCTATGCTGTTTAAAGCGGCCAAAACTTCTGGAGACAAAGCGCTATTGTGAAAGGTATTTACCGCATTTCCAATAATTGGACTGCTGCCACCTCCAGTGAGCATACTCATGGTATAAGTGGTCTCATTCACTGTTTTTACCCCCTCCGAATCATAAGAATCATAGGTGTATTCAATACTGATATTGGCTTTGGTAAAATCTATAAGCAATAGAATATCTTCTTGTTCCGCTATAGATAAATGCAGGCCCCTGAGGTATGCTGCAAAATTAGATTGGCTGATCAGGTCGTAGGAACCTTCTTTATCAATAATAGCCCGCTGGAAAAAAGCTGCGTCTAGCGGAACCCTAATGCCTGGATTCAATTTGCTGCTTAATTCGAGAGATTCATCTACCTCTGTGGTGTCTGGATCATCTTGTTTGTAAAACAAAAACTCCTTGTCTGAAATGCTCACTGGGCCGTCAAACAAAACATCACTGGTGAAAGAAGGATCAAAAGTTTGGTCGGAAAAATATTCTTGGGTATTGATGAAATCAGATGCTGGATCCAAATCTCTTAAAAAGTAATCTAACTTTTTAATCTTTAGGTTAAAAGGGGTCTCCTTGTCTCCGTAAATACTGTCCAAATCAAAGGACTTGGCAAATAAATTAGCGGCGGTCTCCGTGTCTTCTCCATCGTTAATTCCGTCTCCATCTGTATCTGGATTTAATGGATCTGTCCCTGCATTATTTTCTGTAATATCTGTAACACCATCTCCGTCAGTGTCGCTACTAGCGTCATTAGGATCAATGTCATAAACATCTACAAGGCCATCTAAATCTGAATCTGCTCTTGTATTAAGCAGAAAAGGCAGGTACAAATAAGCCGCTGTTACTGTTTCGTTCTCCCTAGTAGTAGCCGTATTTTCATTTTCCTGTGTGTAGAAACCAAAAGTAGGGTTCCCTTGGCTGTTTTGTAATCGCAACTGAGTGGCTACAGAAGCAGAAGTTTTGCCGTAAACAGGATGATTAAAATGTCCCAATTGATACAAAGGAAGCTTATTTGTTTGTACTGCTGCAACAGATTTATTAGTGACAAAAACATTGAAAGTGGCTTGATTGGTGTCAAAAACTTCTCCACTAATAATCCCCTCTCCTTCTAATGTGATAGTGTCTTGACAAGAAAAAAACCCTAAGGCTACCAACAAAAGTGAGCTTACTTTTGTCAGAGAACTTTTAATACCGCTCATGTAAATTACTTTAGTACTTCCGTGTTGTAAAAATTAGCATAGGCTTCTTCAAATCCTTGAACAGGCACGTATGGTAACACTGGTTTTTTAAGGTTGGCTATATGGTTTGTCAGGTCTTCTGAAAGATCTTCAGCGGCTAAAATAATGGCATCTGAATGATTGGCAGCTACTTTTAACAAATTATTATAATCAGGATTTTCAAGAACGGCTAAGTCTTCTTGACCTATACCATCAAAGGCAATTTTTTTAGACAAATCTTTATCTAAAGATCCTTCAAAACTCTTTTTATACACAGAAGTGACCACCTTACTCTCAGAGAAAAGCGGTTCGTCTGCGTAAAATTTCTTGAGGTATAAAGGCAGTAAAGAAGCCATCCAACCATGTACATGAATAATATCCGGTGTCCAGTTTAATTTCTTAACAGTCTCTACCACGCCCTTAGCAAAGAAAATAGCTCGCTCGTCATTGTCAGGGAACATTACCCCCTTGGCATCTGTAAAAGTGGCTTTTCTTTTAAAGTACTCATCGTTGTCAATAAAGTACACCTGAATACGTTCTTTAGGAATAGAAGCTACTTTAATAATTAACGGCATATCCATGTCATTAATCACTAAATTCATTCCTGAAAGCCTAATCACTTCGTGAAGCTGATGCCTTCTTTCGTTTATGTTACCGTACTTGGGCATAAAAATTCTAATTTGCCCACCATTTCCGTTCACCATTCTTGGCGCCTCATACGACATTTGAGACACTTCGTTCTCAGGTAAATAAGGCACTAATTCTGAAGATACAAACAATATCTTTTTACCATTCATACAGCATATGTTTTAATAAATTCCCTTGGGAAGTGGCAAAATTACAAAAATTATAGAGATTAGCCGTAATTATAGTAAGTTTGCTCCCGTTTTATAAAGAACCATGGACGTATTCAACAGTGTAAAATCTTTAAATGAAAGGCTCTCGTTTTCCAGAGATCAAGGAAATAGTCTAGGGCTTGTTCCTACTATGGGTGCCCTTCACAATGGTCATTTAAGCCTAGTAGCAAAGGCTGTGAGGGAAAACAACACCGTAGTAGTGAGTATTTTTGTAAATCCTACTCAGTTTAATAATTCCCAAGATCTGGCACAATATCCCCAACAATTAACGGCAGATATTGCCCTGCTAAAAACCATTTCAGAAGATTTACTGGTATTTACCCCCAGTGTAAAGGAAATGTACCCAGAGGGCTTGGGGGCAAAACCTTATTCATTTAATGGATTAGACCGCAGGTGGGAAGGCGAAGATAGGACAGGACATTTTCAGGGTGTAGGTACTGTTGTAGAAAAATTATTCGAAATGGTAAGGCCGAACCAAGCTTACTTTGGAGAAAAAGATTTTCAACAACTGGCTATTATCAGGGATTTAGTGCGTCAAAAAGCATTCGGTATTTCAATTATAGGCTGCCCTATCGTAAGAGAATCTTATGGTTTGGCCATGAGTTCCAGAAATGAAAGGCTTAAACCATTGGATAGGGTTGCTGCGGCTGTTATTTATAAGACCCTAAAAATAGCCGCTCAAAAAGCCCTAGCGCAAAACCTTCTTAGTGAAATTACCCATGAAGCCATAAAAGAGATTCATGCCTTAGAAAATACGGCTGTTTTTTATTTTGAATTTGTCAATGCTCGCTCGCTGGAACCTATAAAAACACTTGAAAATCCTGAGAATACCAGAATAATTACTGCGGTAAATTTCAAGGGGGTTAGGCTTCTAGATAATATAGGCCTCTAGCCTCACTAAAAATTACTAAAATTCCTATCTTTGTTCCATGCAAATACATGTCGTAAAATCTAAGATTCACCGCGTTAAAGTAACCGGAGCAGATCTAAATTATATTGGAAGTATTACTATAGATGAAGATCTTATGGATGCTGCTAACATTATTTCAGGAGAAAAAGTACAGGTAGTGAACAACACCAATGGAGAGCGTTTGGAAACCTATGCCATTCCTGGACCTAGAAAGAGTGGCGAAATTACTTTAAATGGTGCCGCTGCTAGAAAAGTAGCTGTAGGAGATGTGCTTATCTTAATCACCTATGGTATTATGGACATGGAAGCTGCTAAGAAATTTTCTCCTTCTCTGGTATTTCCAAACGAAGCAGACAATACGCTCACCTAGCTATCTACTGTACAAATATGATCCGTTGATTCTTTAAAATTTGAAAAAAAACCTACTAAAAACACTCAAAACATTTGGCCCTATTGCTTTTGGCTTGTTTTTAATTTGGTACACTTATTCAAACACCTCAGCGGCAGACAGAACACTTATTTACGATTATATTATTTCTGCAGACCCGCTTTGGGTAGGACTATCCCTTGTCATTGGTTTGCTCAGTCATGTCTCTAGGGCGGTTAGATGGAATTACCTTTTGGGCCCATTGGGCTACCAACCCAAACTAATGTCCAATATTCTGGTCATTTTAATGGGGTATTTTGCTAATTTAGGCATTCCACGGTCAGGAGAAATCTTAAGGGCGACAGCGCTCACTACTTATGAAAATGTGCCGTTTCAAAAGGGTTTTGGTACTATTATTACAGAGCGTGTCATTGATTTATTCATGCTACTTTTAGTAGTTATTGTAGGTTTAATCCTACAAACAGACGTCTTGTTGGATTTCTTTGCACAAAAAGGCATTTCGTGGACTAAAATTGGCTACATGGCCATAGGTCTTATCTCCCTTGGCAGCTTGGCGCTATGGATATTAATGCGGTCTAAAAACAACGTAATTGTCACATTAAAAGCCAAAGGGTCTGATTTATTATCTGGAGTATTTAGCGTACTTAAAATGGAGCACAAATGGCGCTTTATAGCCCATACACTATTTATATGGACGGCTTATGTAGGCATGTTTTGGGTCATTAAGTACACCGTCCCTGAAACTGAATCCTTAGGAGGTTCCGCATTACTAGTGGCTTTTGTAGCGGGTGCTTTTGCCATGTCTGCTACCAATGGAGGTATAGGGCTATACCCTATAGCCATTCAAAAATCTTTGGCTATTTTTGGTATCAGCATTGCTGCTGGAAATGCCTTTGGTTGGATTATGTGGATTTCACAAACCCTGCTAATTGTTGTTCTGGGTGGACTTTCCTTCTTAATCATTCCATTTGTAAGTCAAAAAAAATAAGCCATGGCCAAACTTAAAACATCTTTTTTCTGTCAAAATTGTGGCCAAAACTACGCCAAATGGGTGGGCCAATGTAGCGCTTGTAAACAGTGGAATACGGTGGTGGAAGAAGTGCTAGAAGCCCCTGAAAAAAAAGCATGGAAAGCGGGAAGCTCAGGGGTTAAAAAAGCGAATAAACCCTTAAAAATAGGGGAGATTAGCACTGAAACAGAAGTGCGATTAGACACCTTAAATCAAGAGTTCAACAGGGTGCTTGGTGGTGGATTAGTCCCAGGATCTCTGGTTTTACTCGGGGGAGAGCCGGGTATTGGGAAAAGTACCTTATTACTGCAAATTGCACTTAGTTTGCCTTACAAAACACTTTATGTCTCTGGAGAAGAAAGTCAGAAACAAATTAAAATGAGGGCAGATCGTATTTTGCCTACCAGTGAAAACTGCTTTATACTCACTGAAACTAAAACACAGCACATATTCACTCAAATAGCTGAAATTCAACCAGATATTTTAGTGATTGACTCCATACAGACCCTTCAAACAGACCATATTGAATCTGCTGCTGGTTCTGTTTCTCAGATTAAAGAATGTACTGCAGAACTGATCAGTTTTGCTAAAGAAACGAATACCCCCGTGATACTGATTGGGCACATTACCAAAGATGGAAGTTTGGCAGGACCTAAAATTTTAGAGCATATGGTAGACACTGTGCTTCAGTTTGAGGGAGACAGAAATTATGTATATCGCATTCTAAGAGCCAATAAGAATAGGTTTGGTGCTACCGCAGAATTGGGGATTTATGAAATGCATGGGGCTGGGTTAAGGGAAGTGAACAACCCTTCAGAAATATTAATTTCAAAACAAGACGAAGGCCTTAGCGGTACCGCTATTGCTGCTTCCTTAGACGGCATGCGTCCTCTAATGGTAGAAATTCAAGCTTTGGTCAGTACTGCAGTTTACGGAACACCACAAAGATCTACGACCGGCTATAACGCAAAAAGGCTCAATATGCTCTTGGCCGTATTAGAAAAAAGGGCCGGTTTTCACTTAGGCGCTAAAGATGTATTTTTAAATATTACAGGGGGAATTTCTATTGAGGACCCTGCCATAGATCTAGCTGTGATTGGCGCTATCCTGTCTAGCAATCAAGACCACCCTATTGACCGAAGTTTCTGTTTTGCAGCAGAAGTGGGCTTGGCCGGAGAAATTAGACCGGTACAAAGGGTGGATCAAAGAATTACAGAGGCCGCAAAGCTCGGTTTTGAACACATCATTGTCTCTAAGCACAATAAGATGAGTGCAAAGCCAACAGGCATAAAAGTCATAGGCCTTGGAAGGGTAGAGGAAATGGTGGAGTTGCTATTCTCTTAAGAAGAAATGTTGGAATTGCTATTGTCTTAAAATGACTTAATAACTGATGAAAGAATTCAGGCATTTTATCCCCGAATGCCTTATAATCAACACTTAAAATCAGGGCTTTAATGCTATGGCCCCGGATTGGGATACGTAGCATGAACCCCTTCTATAGCCTTTAACACCTCTTCTGACAAATCGGTGTCTATGCTCTTGATATTTTCTTCTAACTGAGCCATGGAAGTAGCGCCAATAATATTAGAAGTCACAAATAGCCTGGTATTCACAAAAGCCAAAGCCATTTCAGTAAGGCTTAAGCCGTGGGCTTCTGCAATAGCTGCATAGGCCTCTGTGGCGGGTACATTTTGTCCCACACTGTATCTATTGTAGTTTGGAAACAAGGTCACCCGTGCATTTGCTGGCTGCTTTCCTCCAAGGTACTTTCCAGAAAGCACCCCAAAACCTAATGGAGAGTAGGCCAATAGGCCAATATTTTCTCTCATTGACACCTCAGCCATACCTGTTTCATAAAGCCTGTTCAAGAGGTTGTATGGATTCTGACAAGTCACCATTCTAGGCAGGCTTGGGTCATTTCTGTGCAATTCCATATACCTCATAGCCCCCCATGGGTTTTCATTAGAGATCCCTATCTGTCTTATTTTGCCTTCTTTAACAAAACCTTTTAGAGTTTCTAAAATCTCTTGAAAATTGTCTTCCCATACCTCATCTTCTTTGTGTTGGTAGCCCCTTTGTCCAAAGAAATTGGTATTTCGCTCCGGCCAATGCAACTGATACAGGTCTAAGTAATCTGTCTTTAATCGCTTTAAACTACCTTCAAGGGCAGTATTTAGTGCTTCTTTGCTAAAGCCATTTTCTCTAATAAAAGCGGTAAAAGCAGCTTTCCCAGCAATTTTTGAAGCCAAAACCACCTGGTCCCTGTTTTTATTTTGCGCCAACCAATTTCCAATAATAATCTCTGTATGTGCATATCGCTCTGCAGCTGCAGGCACAGGATATAATTCTGCCGTGTCAAAAAAGTTCACTCCATTATCTAAAGCAAAATTCATTTGCTCAAAAGCTTCCTCTTGGGTGTTTTGCTTTCCCCAAGTCATGGTCCCTAAACAAATCTTACTTACTTTAATATCACTAGCTGGTAAATGGGTATATTTCATTACAGAGAAATTTCTACGGTTACTGGGCAGTGGTCCGAATGAACTGCCGCGCTTAAAATTTGGGCATTTAAAATTTGAGTGTCTAAGGGTTTACTCACCAATGCATAATCCAAACGCCAACCTTTATTATTGGCCCTTGAATTGGCCCTATAACTCCACCAACTGTATTGGTCTGGAGCGGTGTTAATCTGTCTAAAGCTGTCTGTGAATCCGCTTTCCAAAAGCGCAGACAACCAAGCCCTTTCTTCTGGTAAAAATCCAGAAATATTTTTATTCCTCACAGGATCGTGAATGTCAATGGCCTGATGACAGATATTGTAATCCCCACAAATGACCAAATTGGGGTCTGTTTCTTTTAAGGATTTGGTGTAGTCTAAAAAATCATCCATATAGTTGAATTTAAAGTCTAGCCTATCTTGGTTGGTTCCAGAAGGAAGGTACATGCTCATAATGGATATACCCGGATACCGAACCAAAAGATTCCTGCCTTCAAAATCCATATAATCTATTCCTGTTCCATAAACCACATCTTCTGGTTTAGTCTTACATAGCACCGCCACACCACTGTAGCCTTTTTTTTGAGCAGAAAACCAATAATGGTATGGGTATCCTGATGCTTCAAAAAGACTTAGGTCTAACTGGTCTTTATGGGCCTTGGTCTCCTGCAAACAAAGCACATCTGGGTTGGCTGCCTGCAACCAATCTAAAAACCCTTTTTTTAATGCGGCACGTATTCCATTAACATTGTAAGAAATAATCTTCATAGTGACTTAGGCCATTTTTTTTAACCAATGCTTAGCACTTACAGCCTGCTCAATAATTCCAGCTAGGTCTTTCACCGCTACGCGCTCTTGCTCCATTGAATCCCTGTGTCTAATGGTCACCGTCTGGTCCTCTTTGGTCTGGTGGTCTACCGTAATACAGAATGGCGTACCCAGTGCATCTTGCCTTCTATACCTTCTTCCTACAGCATCTTTTTCATCATAACTCACGGCAAAATCCCATTGTAATTCCTGGAAAATTTCATGGGCCAATTCAGAAAGTCCGTCTTTTTTTACCAAAGGTAGGATGGCCGCTTTAGTGGGCGCCAGAACTGCGGGAAGTTTTAACACCGTTCTAGTAGAGCCGTTTTCTAAGGTTTCCTCCTCTAAAGACTTAGAGAAAATAGCCAAGAACATCCTGTCTACTCCAATAGAAGTTTCTACTACGTAAGGCACATAAGACTCATTGAGCTCAGGATCAAAAAATTGTAATTTTTTTCCTGAGTATTTTTCGTGGCTGCTCAAGTCAAAATCTGTTCTGGAGTGAATGCCTTCTAATTCTTTGAATCCAAAAGGAAACTTAAACTCAATGTCTGCTGCTGCGTCTGCGTAATGCGCTAGCTTGTCGTGGTCGTGAAAACGATAGTTGTCAGCAGAAAAACCAAGGGAGTAATGCCATTTAATCCTGGTCTCTTTCCATTTGTCATACCATTCTTTCTGGGTACCAGGACGTACAAAAAATTGCATTTCCATCTGTTCAAATTCACGCTGTCTAAAAATAAATTGTCTCGCTACAATTTCATTTCTAAAGGCTTTTCCTATTTGTGCAATCCCGAAAGGGATTTTCATCCTTCCTGTTTTTTGAACATTTAAGAAGTTTACAAAAATACCCTGTGCCGTTTCTGGTCTTAGGTACAAATCCATGGCTGAGTCTGCACTCGCACCAATTTTGGTACCAAACATGAGGTTAAATTGTTTCACATCCGTCCAATTACCTGATCCTGAAATAGGACATACAATCTTGAGTTCCTCAATCAATTCTTTTACCGCTGCCAAATCCTCTTTGGTCAATGCGTCTCCCATTCGTGCCAAAATAGATTTTGAAGTCGCTATGTATCCTGCAACCCTTTCATTGGTGGCCATATACTGCTCTTTGTCAAAACTATCTCCAAAACGCTTGGCTGCTTTGGTGAGTTCCTTTTCAATTTTTGCTTCAATTTTAGCGACATGGTCTTCAATAAGAACGTCTGCCCTATAGCGTTTTTTAGAATCTTTATTGTCTATTAAAGGATCGTTAAAAGCGTCTACGTGTCCAGAGGCTTTCCAAACTGTGGGATGCATGAAAATAGCCGAGTCAATCCCCACTATATTGTCGTGCATTTGAACCATTGCGCGCCACCAATAGTCTTTAATATTGTTTTTTAATGCTACGCCTTGTTGGGCGTAGTCGTATACGGCGCTAAGGCCGTCATAAATCTCTGAAGATTGAAATACAAAACCGTATTCCTTTGCGTGAGAGATTACTTTTTTAAAATCGTCTTCTTGTAATGCCATAAGGACAAAAATAAGATATTCCCCTCAATTGAAGTCTGAAATTAAATAGAGAATTAGAGCCAATTGCCGATTCTCTAAAAAACCCTTTTATAGTTTTTAATAGGACTTTAAAAATCTGCAAATGAAAAAAAATAATTAGGGGCTATTAATTATGTGTGACATGGGAGACTTTTGAAATTTATAAACACATAAATCACTACTTTTTTTTCGTTTCTATGATCCTAAAAAAAGTGCTTACTTTGTGCCTGGATATTACCTCAGTGAATTATGCGTAAAATTACAGGGCTTATTTTTATTTTTTTGTCATTGTTTGCTCTGGTGCAATGCGCTAAAAGAGGGTCTCCTTCTGGAGGAGAAAAAGACCTAGAGGGACCTGAATTAATCAAAGCCTTCCCTTCCAACCTGTCCGTGTCCTTTAAAGGACAAAAAATAAAATTACTCTTCAATGAATACGTACAACTTAAAGACGTGCAAAGTCAACTAGTGGTCTCTCCTCCATTGAAGTATAATCCAGAAATTAAACCCCAAAACAGAGCGAGTAAAGTACTTGAAATTATTCTTAAAGATACCTTACAGGAAAATACTACTTACTCCTTTAACTTTGGTCAGTCTATTGTAGATTTCAATGAAGGAAATCCAAATGATTATCTAAGTTATGTAATGTCTACTGGTCCTTTTATTGACTCCCTTCAAATGGCAGGAATTGTAGACGACGCCTTAAACGCAGTAGCAGACCGCTACGTAAGTGTCATGCTATACCGAGTAGACAGTGCCTATAACGACTCTACTGTTTATAAAAAACAACCCAATTATATTACCAATACCCTAGACAGTTTAATTATATTTAAACTCAAAAACTTAAGTGCTGGCAAATACGCTATGGTTGCGCTTAAGGATGAAAACAACAACACATTATTTGACCAGAGCCAGGAAAAGATCGGATTCTTAGATCGCTTCATTGAGATACCCAAAGACAGTTTTATAGGAATAAAAATGTTTAAAGAAATTCCTAATTACAGGGCGGTAAAGCCAAAATTAGAAGCGGGCAATAAAATTACTTTTGGCTACAGTGGTTTGGCTCAAGATATTGAGATTCAGCCTTGGACTAATATACCAGACTCTGTAAAAACAAGGACCTTAAAGGAACGCGGAAAAGACAGTCTTAATTTTTGGTTTACCCCCTATGAAGTAGACTCTTTAAATTTCTTTGTCAAACACATTCCCACTCAAAAAATAGATACATTCACTGTAAAAACAAGAAAAATAAAAGCAGATTCACTTTTGATCACTCCTGAAAAAAGAGGTAATGTCCCTTTTTCAAAACCTTATTATTTAGAGGTGAATACGCCAATTTACAAGCTCAATGAGGATCAGATTTTTATTACTAATATAGACACCCTGTCCGTCCCGTTTACTGCTTTTATAGACAGCCTAGAAAACAAAATGGGGCTTCGTTTTGAGGTGAAACCAGCCGAACGATTTAGAATTCAAATGTTTCCTGGCGCCATTGAAGATTTATTTGAAAATAAAAACGACACCATTTCGTATGAGTTGGCTACTAAGCCCTTAGAGGCTTACGGCACCTTAAAACTAAAGTTAAAAACCACCAGTAGCAGTCAAATGATTGTGCAACTTACAGATGAAAAAGAAGTAGTCCTTAGAGAGCAAATTGGAGGGTCTGCTACCGAATTCTTTTTTGAACATTTAGAGCCTTTAAATTATAAGTTAAGGATTATTTATGACGGCAATAAAAACGGGGTTTGGGATACTGGTAACTACCTAAAAAGAATCCAGCCAGAACCTGTGTCATATTTCCCTGAACTATTAGAGGTTAGGGCCAATTGGGAATTTGAAGAGACCTTTGTCCTACCCAATTAAATTGAAGCTGTCCCTGTCTTTCAAAAAGGGGAAGTTATCTCGGGCTACATCTAACGGGGTCTTATTCAAAGAAATAAGGTGAACCCCCTCTTTCTTTGAAAAGAACAGTTCTTTACCAAAACAATCATAGGAGGCAGAATGTCCTGGGTATTCATGCCCATTAGGGTCAGTTCCCAGTCTATTGACCCCAACGCAATAGGTCATATTCTCAATAGCCCTAGCTTTAAGCAAAGTGTCCCATGCATAAATTCTTGGAGAGGGCCAATTCGCTACATATAACAAAAGGTCGTAGTCATGAGTGTTTCGGGACCAGCTAGGAAAGCGAAGGTCATAACAAACTTGCGGAAAGATCTTAAATCCCTTAAATTGAATAATCGTATGGGTATTCCCTTTCTGATATACCTCACTTTCGCCGGCCAGAGAAAAAGTGTGTCTTTTGTCGTAGGACTCATAGGTCCCATCTGGAAACACAAAAAAGAAACGATTAAATACCTTTGAATATTCCTCAAAAACTGTACTGCCAGCAACAGCACATTGTGTTTTTGAGGCCATTTCTATCATAAAAGACAATGAAATAGCTCCAATTATTCGTGCATTTTTAACCAAATTCATGCTAAAACCCGTAGACCACATTTCCGGAAGTACCCATAAATCTACTTGAGGATTTTGACTGTGCGCCTCTGTAATCTTTTTCTCAAAAAAACAGATATTGTCTTCTGGAGACTCCCAAGCCAATGGAAACTGCAATAGGGCCAAATTTAGTGATGTAGATTTCATGCTATTTATTGCAAAAGAAATTCAATAAATTGATTGGGTAAACTTAAAAGTCAATACCTATGAGAACCACTGACCCCAAGGAATTCTACTTAAGATCAAAAGTAATCCAAGGCCGTAAAAAATAGCAATTTTTTTAAATTTGGCCGTAGCTCCCATCACTTTTTTATGCTTAGACCAACCTATAGTAATCAGTACAATTGCTACGATATTAATAAATGGGTGCTCTACAGCGAGTAATCTTGCTGCACTGTTTAAGCCGCCCATGCCAAGCTCTTGAATGGCATTAAGGCCGCTGGCCGACGTAAAATAGACTGCCAATCCAAGTAGCAACTGAATGTGAGATAAAATAAGCGCAAACAAGCTCAGCCTAAAATCTTTTTCTAAAGAAAAGCTGTCTTTTTTGGTGAGCCAGCCTTTTAAAGCATTTGCCACCGCTAAGATTAAAATTAATAGTACAGCATAAGCCAAATAAGAGTGAAGAGATATAAGCATTTCCATAAGAGTGATCTGTTGAATGAATTTTTGAATGTTTAAATATACGAATTCACCCCATAAAAAAACCCCGCTAAAGCGGGGTTTTTAATGTATTTGTAGTAAAATACTAGAATCTGTACTTCAATGAAGCATTCCAAGTAGTTCCAAATCCGAACCACACAGAGTTGTTTACATCTACACCATTCCAAGTAGTAGAACCTGAAGTTGCGTGAATGTTTGTGTTAGACTCTGAAATATATTCTGTATCCAAAAGGTTGTTAACATTAGCTCTAAAGCTTAATCCGTTACCTATTTGATAAGAAAGACCTAAATCTAATAAACCGTAAGATGGTAATTTTAAAGCCCCTTCATTATTTGGCTGAGTGAATGCAGAGTCTGCAATTGAATAATCTGCATAAAGACCATCTACAAATCTGTAACCTAAGTCTACATTAAATTTACCAAATCTATAATCAGCCTCTACATAAGATGTAAATTGAGCCGCATTTCCAACTTTTGCGCCTTTAGTATATAATTTTCCTGAACCAATTGCTTGCTGGTTTGCGTCAAAAATAGTAGCATTAAAATCTTTTGTGTATTCCCAATCTCCAATAGATAACATTCCTTTGAATGTTAATTTATTAGAGGCCCTATATTTACCTTCAAACTCAATACCGTTATGAACAACATCTACATTTGTAAATTGTGCAGTTCCTTGATCACCTTGAGCATTGTTTAAAGATCTTGATATAAATCTGTTCCCCCAGTTAGTAGAATAAAGGTTTACATTAAAATCTAATTTAGAAGAAGTGTATCCATACCCTAATTCAACAGAAGTAATTTTTTCATTCTGTAAATCTTCACTTACATTATTAGCATAATTTGGGAAAACTGCGTCAAATTGTGGCTGACGAGAGATATAACCTGCATTGAAAAACAAGTTAGATTTTTCGTTAAAGTTAACGTTAGCACCTCCTTTAAGATAACCACCTCCTACATTTTCTTTATCAGAAATTGGTTTAGCTGGTTGGTCAAAGAAATCTTCTCTTTGGAAAGATTGATTAGACAATCCTGCTTGAATAACTGCTGTTAACTTGTCGTCTTTAGAGTATTCAACCATACCGTTAACTCCTTGCCATCCAACAATACCATTGTTGTAATAGTCAATTTTAGGCCCTCTAACTCCAGTATCTCTAAATGGAGAAGCTTCAATTAAGGTATTGATAATTTGACCATTAGAATTTTTGTTACCCGTTGAGTAGTAACCATCTAATCCCATTAAGTTATTAAGCACCCTGTAGTGGTATCCTTTATAGCTTCTTAAATCTACACCAATAGATGTTTTGAAGTTTCCAAATTGACCTTCTAAATTCGAAATAGCACCTACCCAGTCATGAGAGTTCATAGAAGCTCTTCTTACTAGAATTTCTCTACTTACACCGTCATTTCTAAATCCGTTAGACCCTAATAATTGTCCTTGAAAGTTAGAATTGTCTCCTGTATAAGGCTGAGCAGAAGCTCTATTGTGCGCTACAACAGCGTCAAAATTTACAAACCCATCTGCATCTCTTGTTCCTCTACCTCTCTCATTGTAATGAGTCGTAAGATCAATATTATAAGGATACATATCAATAGTGGCGTTTCTAAAGTTTCCACCTCTTGGCCCTGTTCCTCCACCTCTACCTGCAGAAGCATAGAATGAAGTATTTAATTTCCAAGTCTCGTTTATATTATAATCCCAGTTAAAGGTTGCTAATGGCTTGTTGTAGAAGTTTCTTCTCATGTTGAATTCTTTGCCATTTAAGAAACCTGCATCTGTATTCCATCTTCTGTCTAAACCACTCTCTCCAAAGTTTTGGTAATCACGAATAGAAATCCATGAAGATCTTTGGTGGTGCCATTGACCAGCGCCAAGCACTGATAAATTTAAAGAGTGTTTAGAGTCTTTTGGCGCGTAACCTACCGCAAAAAAGTACGTAGTTCCAGCTCCAGCTGTACCATATGCGTAACCATCTCCAGACCATTGAGATAATAAGAATGAAGAAGCCCATCCTTTATCATTTAATCCTGTATTGTAGGAAGCAGTTGTTTTAGAGTATCCATTGTTACCAAACATTTGAGATACAGCACCACCTTGTTCTTTATCTGCTGTTTTAGTGAAGATCGATACAGTTCCTCCAACAGAAGGAACGGCCAATTTTGAAGCTCCAAGACCTCTTTGAATTTGAATTCCAGAAGCTACGTCTGTAAGTCCTTGCCAGTTAGACCAGTAAACCCATCCAGATTCCATATCATTAACAGGCTGTCCGTTAATAAGGAATGAAGTGTTTCTTTGATCAAAACCCCTTAATGAAATTCTTGAATCTCCGTAACCACCACCAGTCTTAGTGGCATACACTCCAGGAGTTTTGTTCATTACTTCTGGGAATTCCATGTTACCAACTTTCAAGGCAATTTCACTTGCTTGAATGGTAGAAACCGCTACCGGAGTCTTTCTAACTTGAGCTAGGTCAATAACACCAGAAGACAATACAATTTCTTCCAACTGTGTGGTAGAAGGCTCCAATTCAACAGACATTCCGTTTTTTGCAGCAACTTCCAAAGTTTGAAAACCTAGGTAAGATAGTACCAATACATCTCCAGAATTTGCTGAAATGGTAAAGTTACCGTCAAAATCTGCAGTTACTCCATTGGTAGTTCCCTTAACAAGTACACTTGCACCTGGTAATGGATCTCCTGTAGAGCCATCTGTTACGGAACCACTAATAGTCCCTTGAGCGAAAGCAATTGTAGACACCAATAGGGCTACAATCATTACAAACATTTTTTTCATTGTTGTTTAATTTTAGTTTTAGTTTTAAAAACAGTGCAAAAATGCGGATAATTTAATGTTCCAACATTAATACAATGTTAAAATTTTACCAAAATTAACATTCTTTTGGGAAGGTTCCCACGCAACAAGGAAAAGTTATTAGAAGTTATAAACGTAACTATCTGGTATTTAGCTGTTAAATATTTTTAACAATAGTTGTGTGCTAGGATCGTGTTGCCCCTTAGTGATCCCTACTATGTCTGACAGAATATTGGTGGCCAATTGTTTTCCCAATTCTACCCCCCATTGGTCATAGCTAAAAATATTCCAAATTACACCCTGCACAAAAATCTTGTGCTCATAGAGTGCAATTAGCGATCCTAAAGTTTCAGGGGTGAGTTGGTCTATTAATAAAGTATTGGTAGGCTTATTCCCTTCAAACACCTTAAAAGGAGCTACCTTTTCGGCTAAAGCAGGATCTGTCCCTTTCTCCGCAAACTCTTGGTCTACTTGCGCCCTTGTCTTACCGCTTAAAAGGGCTTCTGTTTGTGCAAAGAAATTGGCCATAAGCTTATTGTGGTGGTCTGTGTCTCCATGAAGGGACTTCTTAAAACCAATAAAATCTGCAGGAATTAATTTTGTGCCCTGATGCATGAGCTGGAAAAAAGCATGTTGAGAATTGGTGCCCGGTTCTCCCCAAATAACCGTTTCGGTCTCATAAGAAACCCTATTTCCAGAACGATCAAAACACTTCCCATTGCTCTCCATTATGCCCTGCTGTAAGTAAGCAGAAAACCTACTTAAATATTGGGTGTAAGGAATAATGGCTTGTGTCTCGGCTTTGTGAAAATTGGCATACCAAATACTGATCAAAGAAAGAACCACAGGAATATTCTCCTTAAAAGGGCTGTGTTTAAAATGCTGGTCCATTTCAAAAGCGCCGTCTAACATAGCTTCAAAATGATCATACCCAACAGCCAATGCTATTGAAAGACCTACGGCACTCCAAAGAGAAAACCTTCCCCCTACCCAGTCCCACATGGTAAATACATGGGCGGGCACTATACCAAAGTCTGAAATTTTTTGCGTGTTGGTAGACACTGCTGCAAAATGCTTGGCCACATCTTCCTGAGAAGCTGTCTCCAAAAACCAATTTTTTATGGTAGTGGCATTTGAAAGGGTCTCTTGTGTGGTAAAGGTTTTAGACACCACCACAAACAATGTAGTCTCTGGGTTTAGTTCCCTGATAACTTCTTGCACGTGATCTCCATCTACATTGCTTACAAAATGGACTTTTAAATGATTTTTATAAAATTTTAAGGCTTCTACCACCATGGCAGGACCTAAATCAGATCCGCCAATCCCTATATTGACAACATCTGTAAAGGCTTTACCAGTATAGCCTCTTTTTGTGCCGTTAATAATGTCATTTGAAAAAGCTTTCATTTGCGCTTTAACTTCACGGATTTGTGGAATAATGTTTTCGCCATCAACGTTTATTGGTGTAGCATCTTTATCTCTAAGGGCTGTGTGAAGAACCGCCCTAGATTCCGTTTCATTAATAGCTGTTCCATTAAAATAATGCGCTATAGCCTCACTTAAACCCACTTCTTTAGACAGGTCAATAAGCAAATCCATGGTCTTTTTAGAAAGGGCATTTTTAGAATAATCTACATAGAAATTATTCCATTGAATGCTAAAATCTTTGGCCCTATTGGATTCTGATTCAAACAGACTTTTAATGTCTGAAGTGTTGTCTTGATTAAAATGGTCTTGTAATGCAGTCCAAGCCTTTGTCTGAGCTGGATTAATTCTGGATAATGACATAAGTGTTTAATTGGTCGCTATAGCGTCTAAAGATTGACTGCTAAAATTTATATTATCTATTTGCTCTTTTTTGGGAGCAATCTCTACTAAGTAAGTGTTTAAAATACTTTTTGGCAATGGTTCTGCAGCAGGAAGCTTTTCCCTTAAAGGATCTACTTGTCTGCCATTTTTCCAAAACCTATAGCACACATGGGGTCCTGAGGTATTTCCTGTCATTCCAACCCATCCAATGACGTCTCCTTGTTTTACATAGTCTCCCTTCTTTACTTTCTGGGATTTCATGTGTAAGTATTGGGTACTGTATACATTGTTGTGCTTAATCTTCACGTATTTACCATTGCCTCCCCTTCTGGTAGACTCTACTACCCTTCCATTAGCGGTAGCCAATATCTCTGTGCCTACTGCTGCTTTATAGTCTGTCCCTTTATGAGGGCGCACCTTATTACCGTAAAAAGCAATTTTCCTTTTTAGATTGTATCTAGAACTAATTTTAGCAAAATTAACTGGGGCTCTTAAAAAAGCCCTCCTGAGGTTATTGCCATTTTCGTCAAAGTACTCTACTATTTTATTCACCGTATCCGGCATGTGCCTAAAAGCGTAAAAGGGTTTCCCATTATGTTCAAAATAAGCAGATTCTATAGGTCCTGCACCAGCGTAAATAGTGTCGTTTATAAACTTTTCTTTATAAACAACCTTAAACTTATCTCCTTTTTGAAGGCTAAAAAAATCAATGGTCCAAGCGTAAATAACAGATAGATTATTGGTTACTTCATAGTCAATTCCTTGATCTAAGATGGCCTCGGACAAAGATGATGTAATTACGCCTGAGGCTTCTCTTGTGACATACTTAACGGGTTTTTCTTCTTTGTACACATTCACGCCATTGGTGAAATCAATCACCGCATAACGAATGGCGTCTTGCTCATAGATGAAATATTGCGTAGACTGTAGACTGTCCTTTGACTTAAGTAAGGTGTAGGGCCTTCCAATACCCAATCTTCTCACATCAAAAACCTCCCTGTATTCTTTAGAAATACCATATATCTTAGAATAACCAATATTATTCCTGAGCATAATTTGCCCAAAAGTTTCATTCTTTTTTATGGTGTCTCTGACCACTTCAAATTGATTGAAGTTAATACCGTAAAATATACTGTCTTTAGGAGCGGATTCTTTAAGCGCTTTTTCAACAGTATCCGTCTTGCAACTCACTAGTAAAGAGAATAACAATAAAGCACTTAACACAACAGGTTTGTAAATTAATCTCATGCGGCAAATATACTAGTCCATTTTTATTTTAAATTGGTTTTTTAAACCATTGTACGCTTCTAAATCTGCTTTGATAGAACCCACAGCTAAATCTGCTTCTATTCTTATTGGGATTTTGTTTAAATCATTCGAAATCCAAAGACTAATACTTTCTTGGGCTTTAAATACCCTGCCGGACTGCACATAAGGCCTAAACTTTAAACAAGATACTTTTCCGAATTTAGTTTTGAGTGCTTCTGTTCCTAAATATTCCAGCTTAAAAGGGAAAACACCGTCGTCATCATAGAGCATACTAATCACGGTAAAATCTCCTACTTTTAATTTGGCTGGATTAATTTCATTGCGCAAAAAATAAAAGGCAGAAATAATATCCTGAATGCCCTTTTGGGTGTCGAATTCAAAATCTTTTCCGTTTTTGATATCTTGCATATAAGCTTTGTCATTTTCATGATCAAAGTCCACTTCCAAATGCATGGTAGTACCACCTTCTCTCACCTTTCTAATAAACCTTATGGGTTCATTTTCTTTGGGTGTAAAAAAGCTTTCGTAAGTATCGTCTACTTTAAAAAATATACTGGCCCACCCCGTAGTCTTTCCTTTGGCCACAACGTGAAATAAAGGCTTTTTCTCCAAAGATGCTTTGGTCAAATGCAAGGTAGCGTAACTGGCATTTAAAAATCCATAATGAAGTCTAAACTTCAACCACTCCCCGTCTTTATAAGCAACAGAAGAATCTTGGGCAGTTAGGCTCCCGTAAAAACCCAAAAACAGACACAGAAGAATGATTTTTTTCATAACCAGATTTAGGGTAAAAATAGAAAAAAGGAATGGCTTTAAATTCTCCTTCACAGATATTTAACCATATTTTGCATTTTAATTAAGCTCCTGTGATACAAACATTGTATTTATCCAGGTCCTTACGGTCAGTAGCAAACAAAAAAAAGCCCAGTTTTACAACTGGGCTTTTCTTAAATAACCAACCAAACTTTAAATGATGAAAAACCAATACTTAAAGTTCTAAAGGGAACCACCCCTTTATACTTCAAAGGTAATACAAACATAGACCGCTACAAATTTTTTAAACCACTTTAACTAAGGTCTTAACAGTAATTTATCTATTGGGCGCATTTTTTAGTAATTCCTTAAGAATAATCACTATTTGAAACTATTTAAATAATAGGAAATATCTGAAATTAAGAGCGTTAAAACGGAAAACCTAGGGTAAAAAACACCGCCCCTGGACCGTTTAATGGCGATTTAGTATACATGAGTTGTGCCGGACCTAAAATAGACTCAAAGCCATAGCCTAATCCATAGCCAAAATAAGAAGGGGCTCTTTTAAATGATCCAGGCCTTAAAATGTCATCTGTAACTTTAGCAATGTTTGCTGCTACAATCAAATGATTCTTAGGGGCTATTTCAAAATCTAATGAAGCCTTCATCTTTAAAAAACTATCCCCTGGAATGGCAATAAAATCATAGCCTAAAAAAGGAATGAAATTATTAGTTTGAGTAGCACCCATGCCTCCAAGGGCAAAATCAAGGGATTTAGTTCCCGAACTTCCGGACTTAATCCCCACCTCTGGAGCCAAAACAAAAGACCAGTTTTTAGCGAAATTTACGGCTGCGATTGCCTTTGATCTAAAAATAGAAAAAGGATTAAATGTCCCGTTATAATTGCTAGACAAAAAATAAGTATGAAAATCTACTTCCAAGTATAAACCTTTAGAGGGAAAGAAAAGATCATCTAAAGTGTCGAACTTCAATTGTCCATAACCACTCGCATAATGGCTTTTTTCTAAAGTGAGCACTGAACTATTATTGCTTTGTGTATTTTCTTGTAAAAATGTATCGCTACTGAATTTAATCCACTTATGCTCTAGTCCCAAAGAAATGGAGAAAGCGTTTTTATACACGGTCTGGAGATACATTTGATTAGTAAAGTCTGTAAAGTCCATATTCACTGTATTTAAATTAGGATCATCTGGTACCCTAAAATTATTTTCTAATACGGTATAAGGGATGTCAAAATTAAAATCGTTCAACTTACTTCTCAATCCAAAACTCCAGTTAAACCCTTTGTCTACGTAGTAATCTATTTGGTACCTTAGGTAGTCTCCAAAAATAAAATCCAAGGAGAGTACGTCGTCTTTTCTCAATAAATTCTTTTGAGTAATATTTATCAAAGCAGCGCTTTTATACAACTTATCATAATGGGCCCCAAACCTAATATTGGTCTTGTTGTCACTTTCTTTCAAGTTTAAAATTAAACCCAATCCAGTGGCCTTTTCAATTAATTTATACCGAATGGTATTAAAATTATTTGTTGCTGCTAAATTATTAATGCCACGCTTTAAATCTTCGAATAAAATTTGGTCACCTTCCTTAAATCGCAGTTTCCCTTTCACATAATCATCCGAATAATTAACTATCCCATTCACCTCTATATAGTTAATTTTCAGGGTATCTGCCCTACTATCTCTCCGTTGAAAGGTTTTATCTAAAGGTGTTTTTTTTAATTGGTTTTTAGATAATTCCAGCAATGCGTTCTCTTGAAGCAAAGCTGCTCTGGCTCCTTCTGCTACAATTGCCGCTCCCTTGTCAAAATCTATGATAGAATAAGGGGCCATATTTGGTCTAATGTATAGGTCTGTTTTATTAGACTTACTTTTCATTGCTTCTACCGTCCTGAAATTGTTAATCTGTAACAAAATATCCGTAGCAGATCCCAAAGACCCTCTTTTGGAAAGATCCTGCTGAACGTCTACACCAACAATGAAATTTGCCCCTAAGGACTTTAGTTCTTCTATGGGATAATTATTTAACACGCCCCCATCTATGAGTAGCTTACCCTCCAATTCCATTGGTTCAAAGAGGGAAGGAAAGGTGCCAGAAGCCATAATAGCCTCAGGAAGGTAACCATTATCTAAGCGAATGGCAACACCGTTCTCTATGTCTGTTGCTATACAAAAAAAGGGAATGGGCAATTGGTTAAAATCTCTCACGTCTTTTACATGAAATAATAGGGATACCAATTCATTATATACCTTCTGTCCTCCAGAAATAGCTTGTGGAAAAGAAATTTTATACCCGTCAAAAGGCAAACTAATGGCATAGCGCTCTGCGTCTTCCTTTTCATAAAAAGTCTTACTTTCCCTTGAAAAGTCGTCTTGAATAAGGCTGTTAAAATTAATTTGTCTAAAAATAGAATCCAGCTCTTCTGCCCTATATCCAGAGGCGTATAAGGCGCCTACTATAGCCCCCATACTCGTTCCTGCTATATAGTCTATTTGAACACCGGAGGCCTCAATCACTTTAAGCGCGCCTATGTGTGCCAATCCCTTCGCACCTCCACCACTTAAGACCAAACCTACTTTTAAAGGCTTATCCCTTGATTGTAAGGCGGTTGAATCCCTTGTCGCGAATGCTTTCGAAATCTCATTGATTGATGCTGTTTGAGCTCGAAGGTTGAATACACTAGCTATTAATAGGGTGAAAAAGAAAAAACGCAGGAATAAAAAATAAGGATATTTAATGAAAATGCTCATACAATATGCTGGCTTTTGCTGGACCTACTTGAGTAATTAAAGCATCTAAGTTAGCTTCTTTTATCTTAGCGACTGTTTTAAAATGCCTTAATAATTGTGTCGCTGTTTTTTCTCCTATTCCCTTAATTCCGTCCAATTCTGAAACTATAGCACCTTTACTTCTCAAATTTCTATGAAAAGTAATCCCAAATCTGTGGGCTTCATTTCTCAATTGTTGGATTACTTTTAGAGACTCGGATTTCTTATCTAAATACAAGGGAATAGGATCTTCAGGGAAATAAATTTCCTCCAAACGCTTTGCAATACCCACTATAGCAATTTTCCCTCTTAAGCCTAATTGATCAAGGGCTTTTAAAGCAGCAGATAATTGCCCTTTACCTCCATCAATTACAATAAGTTGTGGTAATGAACTGCCTTCTTCTTTGAGCCTTTTATAGCGCCTGTATACCACTTCTTCCATAGAGGCAAAATCATCAGGTCCCTCTACGGTCTTAATGTGAAAATGTCGGTACATTTTTTTATTGGGCTTGGCATTGGTAAACACCACACAAGCAGCCACCGGATTAGACCCTTGAATATTAGAGTTGTCAAAGCATTCAATATGCACTGGAAGCGAAGAAAGCCTTAAATCTTCTTTAATTTGAGCCAAAATACGCTTAGAATGACGTTCAGGATCTACAATGCGCATTTGACTCAATTTATCCTGTCTATAAAAACGGGCATTGCGCTCAGACAACGCTAACAATTTTTGTTTGTCTCCCAAAACAGGTATAGTAGCCTTTATTCCTTCTGGCATTAATACTTTAAATGGGATGATCACCTCTTTAGAAATAGATTTAAAACGCTCCCTTAAGGACACAATAGCCAATTCTAAAATTTGTGCATCTGTCTCCTCCAGCTGCTTTTTAATTTCCAGGGTGTGAGATCGAATAATGGCGCCGTGAGAAAGTTCAAGAAAATTCACATAGGCATGGGTTTGGTCTGAAATAACAGTAAACACATCTACATTGTTTATTTTAGGATTTACTATTGTGGACTTAGATTGGTAACCAGCCAATACGGCCAGCTTTTCTTTTACTTTGTGGGCCATTTCAAAAGCTTCCTCAGCGGCGTAACGATCCATTTCTATTTTAAAATGCTTCATTGCTGCAGCTAAATTGCCCTTTAATATATGTCTAATGGCTTCTATATCTTTAGCATATGAGGCCTCTGATTGTAAATTCTCACAAGGTGCATGGCAATTCCCTAAATGATACTCCAAACAACTTTTATACCTGCCTTCTTGAATTTTTTCAAAAGAGAGGTCATAATTGCAGGTTCTCAAAGGATAAAGCCCTTTAATGAGCTCCAGCAAAACCTTCACCATTCTCTTATTGGTATAAGGCCCAAAATATTCTGAACCATCTTTAATTAACTGACGGGTTAAAAAGACCCTTGGAAACCGTTCTTTTTTAATACAAATCCAAGGAAAGGTCTTGTCATCTTTTAATAATATATTATACCTTGGCTGGTATTTTTTAATCAGGTTGTTTTCTAATAAAAGTGCGTCTGACTCTGTGGGAACCACTATATGCTTGATCAGCACAATTTTCTTGACCAATAAGCGTGTTTTGGCTATCTCGTGTTTTAAAGTAAAATAAGAGCTGACCCTTTTTTTAAGGTTTTTGGCTTTTCCTATATATAAAATCTTATCTGAGCTATCATAAAACTGGTACACTCCCGGAGTTTCCGGAAGTACACTGAGTTGTATAGAAATGCTATTGGCCGCCATAGGTGATTTACAAAGGTATAGTAGAAATTATTATTGGGCCTTTATTTTATCTGTATTTTTATAAGCTTAAAATGCCCAATTTATGAATAAAATAGCCCTTAGAAGTGCTTACCTTGAAAAAAGAAAAAAGCTCCAAACAGAAGAAATTGCTACATTAAGTGCCGCTATAGGGAATCAATTATTAAACTGTCCTATATGGGATGCCTCCTATTACAGCCTATTCCTGAGTATTGTTTCCAAAAAAGAAATAGATACCGAATTCATCCTCACATTACTGCATGGAAGAGATAAAGAAGTCTGTTTGCCAAGAATACAAAACGATACTGAAATAGTGCATATACTACTGACAGACAATACCAAAATAAAAACAAACCATTGGGGGATTCCAGAGCCTCAAAATGGATTGACTGTTCCCCCTTCAGAAATAGAAGTAGTCTTTATTCCTTTATTGGCATATGATAAAAAAGGGCACAGAGTCGGATACGGAAAAGGATTCTACGATCGTTTTTTATCTAAATGCAAACCAAATACCCTAAAAATAGGCTTATCCCTATTTGAACCTGAAGAAAAAATTGAGGGCTTAGACGCCACAGATATTCCATTAGATTACTGTGTAACACCAGTTAAGGTATACGAATTTAAATAAACAATTCTGAGTCTTATGATACAGCTCAGATCTAATTCTGACAAATGATGCAGAAAAGAAGACAAATTTAGCGACTTTGAAAATTCGCAAAACACCTATCCCTGTGGAAAAGCTTTTTTGTTGAAGACCAATAAAAGACCTACTCCAGTACTAATAGCGGTGTCTGCAATATTAAAAACTGGTTCAAAAAATCTTAATGAATTTCCTCCTAAAACTGGCACCCATTCTGGCCATGTAGTATCTATGAGCGGGAAATAGAGCATGTCTACCACCTTACCTTGTAGTAAGCTGCCGTAAGGCTGATCAGAAAATAGGGTCGCTACTTGGTACATACTGTCATTAAATAGTACCCCATAAAAAACAGAATCAATAATATTACCCAAGGCCCCTGCGAAAATCAAAGCTTGGGCCATTTGCAAAAAAAGTGGCACACCTTTTTTAACAGAACTTACAAACCACGCACCAATTCCCACAATAGCAAACAGTCTAAAAACGGTGAGGGCAATTTTTCCACTTACATCTGAAATGGGTAAAATATCACTGAGTTTGGCCCCCCAAGCAGCGCCCTCGTTTTCGATAAATAAAATTTGAAAACCAGAAAAGACCTCTACAGATTCTCCTAAAAAAAAGTGTGTTTTAATATAAATTTTCACACATTGGTCCAGAATCAATAAAAAATAGGCGAGTAAAAAAGGCTTTTTAAACATAATAGGTACTTAGGTGGCTAAAATAAACATTATTATTAAAATGAAACTAGTCTAGAGGAACCACTTTAATGTCTCCGTGTATGGACCGCAATACAATCTCTGAAAGCCCCTTTGGAACACTGGGTAAAATTAGCGTTCCATAGGTTGTTTCAGCATTTACAATGGCTTTTTTTTGCTTTAAAATAATAGGCGCTCTAATGGTATTTACCCGCACTTGATTCCCTACTTCTTTTAAAACACACAATCCGTCATTGAGTTGGATCTGAAGTTTCTCAAAAATACCCTCAGCATTTATTTGGGTATTTCCTCCATCTATATAGACTTCTAGATATGTTGGTATTTCAATAGCCAAATCAACCGACCATATTTTGTGGGCACTGAGTTTGTCATTGGGAAGTTCAAAAGTTGCTGAAAGGTCTGGTTCAATAAATAAGGTATTTCCTTTTCTAGTAAACACGATCATCTGATGGAGACTGTACTCTCCATTTAAACGTGCTGAAACAAGAAGTTCCTTGGAGGAAGATGGTTTTAAATGTAAGGTATTGACTTCTTGGGCCAATACATGGATTTGGGTGAGAGAAGGGTCTTCTAAAACTTTAGATAATATCTTTTGAGACCAGGATAAATGAAGGGCTAACACCAGAAGTATCGCTGTGTATATAACCTTCAATAACGACTACTTTTGCATGTTCTTAGCTTCAATACTTAGGGTCGCGTGAGGGACTAGCTTTAATCTTTCTTTGTTGATTAATTTACCCGTTACCCTGCATATGCCATAGGTCTTATTCTCAATTCTAAGCAAGGCATTTTTTAAATCCCTGATAAATTTCTCTTGACGAATAGCCAATTGGGTATTAGCTTCTTTGCTCATGGTCTCAGAGCCTTCTTCAAAAGCCTTGAAAGTTGGAGAGGTGTCATCTGTACCATTGTTTCCATCATTCATATATGAACTCTTTAAAAGTTCAAGATGAGACTTAGCCACCTCTATTTTCTCAGAGATAAGGACCTTGAATTCTGCCAAATCTTTATCTGAATATCTGTTTTTTAAATCTGTTTCCATATTAGTTTTGTTTTTCAATAAATAACACTGAGCGTACCTCATCAAATTCAATTGGAAGTCCCTCGTTTAGAGTTGTTTCTACCAATATTTCTGTCGCCAATGTTTCTGTTTTAATATATTCTAAATTATCTAATAAAGCCGAATCTATAAAGGGGTCTTTTAGAAATTTAATAACAATTTTGTCCGTGACTTCAAAGCCACTGTCTTTTCTTAAGTTTTGAATCCTATTGACCAGCTCTCTCGCTATTCCTTCTGCTTTTAGTTCAGGGCTAATTGTAGCATCTAAAGCCACTGTTAATGCGCCTGAAGAAGCTACCAACCATCCTTCAATATCCTGAGAACTGATCTCCACATCAGACAACTCCAAAGCTATTTTATCCCCATCTACAAGCAACTCAATAGCGCCATTTAGCTCCATTTGGTTAATATCTTTTGATGTTAAGGATTGTATCGCTGTAGCAACCGCTTTCATTTTAGGACCAAATTTAGGACCTAAAGTCTTAAAATTAGGCTTGATCTGTTTGACCAAGATATCTGAAGAATCCGCCAAAATTTCTAATTCTTTTACATTTACTTCAGATAAAATAAGTGAAGCAACTGCTTTTAAATCTATTGCTTTTACTAGGGCAGAAACAGGCACCATAATTTTCTGAAGGGGCTGTCTTACTTTAATTTTTTCTTTTTGTCTAATAGACAAAACTAGCGAACAAGTTTGCTGAGCCAATTGCATTTTGCGCTCTAAATCTGAATCAATAACAGCGCTATTGGCCTCTGGAAATTGCGCTAAATGAACACTTTCTTTTACATTAGGGTCACACACGCCAGCCAAATCTAGATAAAGTCTGTCCATGAAAAATGGAGCAATAGGTGCAGATAATTTAGAAACCACCAAGAGACATTCATACAATGTTTGGTAAGCGGCTATTTTATCTGGTCCGTATTCTCCTTTCCAAAAACGCCTTCTACACAAACGAACATACCAGTTGCTTAAATTTTCTTGCACAAAATCTGAGATGGCTCTCGCTGCTTTTGTGGGCTCATAGGTTTCATAGGCCGCTTCTACCCTGATGATTAAACTATTGAGTTCGGAAAGCACCCAACGGTCAATTTCTGGCCTGTCTGCTAATGGAATCTGAGGAGCACTGTTGTCAAAATGATCTAAGTTGGCATACAAACTAAAGAAAGAATAGGTATTGTACAGGGTGCCAAAAAACTTACGCTTTACCTCTACAATCCCTTCTGTGTCAAACTTTAGGTTGTCCCATGGATTTGCATTGGCGATCATATACCAACGCGTGGCGTCGGCCCCATGGGCCGCAATAGTTTCAAAAGGATCAATCGCATTGCCAAGGCGCTTAGACATTTTCTTTCCGTCCTTGTCTAATACCATCCCATTAGAGACTACATTTTTATAGGCTGGCCTGTCAAAAACCATGGTCGCAATAGCGTGAAGGGTGTAAAACCACCCCCTTGTTTGGTCTACGCCTTCTGCAATGAAATCTGCAGGGAAGGCCTTGTTCTCATCTATGAGTTCTTTGTTCTCAAATGGGTAGTGCCACTGGGCATAAGGCATAGATCCAGAGTCAAACCAGACATCTATAAGGTCTGATTCTCTGTGCATTGGTTCCCCAGTGCTGGATACTAAAACCACCTGGTCTACAATGTTTTTATGAAGGTCTATTGTGGCGTAATTCTCCGCTGAATAGTCTCCTACTTTAAAGTCTTCAAAAATATCTTTAGACATAAGTCCAGCAGCAACAGAAGCTTTCATGGCTTCTTTAAGTTCTGCTACAGAACCAATCATGATTTCTTCTTTGCCGTCTGCCGTTCTCCAAATAGGCAATGGAATTCCCCAATATCTAGATCTAGAAAGGTTCCAGTCATTGGCGTTGGCCAACCAGTTTCCAAACCTACCTTCACCGGTGGCTTTTGGCTTCCAGTTAATTTCCTGGTTCAAAGACACCATTTTATCCTTTACTTCAGTCATTTTAATAAACCAAGAGTCTAAGGGGTAATATAAAATAGGCTTGTCTGTTCTCCAGCAATTTGGATAGGAATGCACATATTTTTCTACTTTAAAAGCCCTGTTTTCCTCCTTGAGTCTAATGGCAATTTCTACATCTGCAGAACGTTCTGGCGCTTCTCCCTCCGGATAGTACTCATTTTTAACATACTTACCTCCTAAGCCCGCAACTTCAGGTCTAAACTTTCCTTGTAGGTCTACTAGAGGCACTTTGTTGCCCGCTGAATCTAAAACCAACATTGGCGGGATTTCTGGGCTAGCTTGTTTGGCTACCAAGGCGTCGTCTGCACCAAAAGTGGGGGCCGTATGCACAATACCGGTTCCATCTTCTGTGGTCACAAAATCTCCTCCAATCACTCTAAAAGCGTTTTCAGGATGATCACAAGGCAATACACCAGTCATGAGTTGTTCGTATGTGACACCGATAAGGTCTGCCCCTTTAAAAGACGCTAAAACCAAATAAGGTATTTTCTTGTCTTCTTTGTTGTATTGTTGAATGGCTTCTTTACTTTCCACTGCTACAAACTTTCCTGCAAATTGCTTTCCTACCAATGATTTGGCGAGCAATACATGCATAGGTTCAAAGGTGTACTGATTAAAAGTACGCACCAAAACATAGTCAATTTTAGGGCCTACGGTTAAAGCAGTGTTGCTCGGAAGGGTCCAAGGGGTAGTGGTCCATGCCAAGAAATATAAAGGTGCGTCTAAAGATTGTAAGCCCTTTGGTAGGGTCTCTTCTATGGCTTTAAACTGTGCCGTTACTGTGGTATCTGTCACATCCTGATAGGTGCCTGGCTGGTTCAACTCGTGTGAACTCAATCCTGTACCAGCTTTAGGAGAATAAGGTTGAATGGTATATCCCTTATAGATTAGGCCTTTCTTGTATATTTCTTTCAACAACCACCAAACAGACTCCATGTATTTTGGCTCATAGGTAATATAAGGGTTTTCCATATCTACCCAATAGCCTATTTTATCTGTCATGTCGTTCCACACATCGGTGTAGCGCATCACAGCGGCTCTACAAGCTTTGTTATAATCTTCTACAGATATCTTAGTGCCAATGTCTTCTTTGGTAATTCCCAAGGCTTTTTCTACACCCAATTCAATAGGCAAACCGTGGGTGTCCCAACCTGCTTTCCGCTTTACCTGAAAACCCTTCATGGTCTTGTATCTAGGAAAAATATCCTTGATCGTTCTAGCCATTGCATGGTGAATTCCAGGCATGCCGTTGGCCGACGGCGGCCCTTCAAAAAACACATAAGAAGGTTGCCCTTCTCGTTGCTCCACGCTTTTTTGGAATACCTCTTTGTCTTTCCATTCCTGTAAAACAGCTTTGGAAATACCAGGCAAATCTAATCCTTTATATTCTGCAAACTTCATAGTATTAAGGTCTTGTATGCGGTATGAAAGGGGCAAAATTAAGCAATTAGAACGAAACCATCCTCATTTTAAAGGGATGTTAAAAATGCGGTAGATACTGGCCCTTAAAAAACAATACAAACCCTTTAAAATTGGTAACTAGCGCCCAGAATAAGGTTGCTCCCTGGAGCACTTAAGCCAGAAGCATACGTCCTGTACAACTGATTGGTGATATTCTCCCAAGCCAAAAAAGTTGTAACGGCATTGGTCAAGGTGTATTGGGACCTGAAATTAAGGCTGTGCCATGAGGGGCTGTATGGATTCCCAAAGCGGTCTAAAGCATACATATAGCTTTTTGATTGTTCTGATACAGCCAGCTGATCTGCACTTATTTCTCTATTAAAATTGAGCAATATACTTGCTTTAAACCTGGAATTTTTATAAAGCAGCTGTAGGTCTCCAAAAGAAGGTGCCACATGCCTGCCTGGAGATAGCGCCCCATTGTCTTCTTCCTCTGTGCCTTTAATATAACTGTAATTTGCCGCAAATGACAAGTAGGGACTCAGCATAAAATCTGCCCCTATTTCCCAACCGTATACATAGGCATTTGCAGCGTTTTGAACTGCTTGAACCTGACTTAAAACACCCTGATATACTATTTGAGACTGACCGTTTAAGGCAAAATTTCTTCGCACTAAGGCGTCTTTTAGATGGGTGTAATACCCTGCAAGTCTCCAAACTACTTTATCTGAAAAATTCTTTTTTAGGCCTATTTCTGTTCCATATGCATATTCTGGTTTCAAAGCTGGGTTTGGCACTACAACAGACCCTGGTTCTGAATCAAAAACCTTTCCAATGTCGTCAATATTAGGGGCCCTAAATCCTGTAGTAGCATTCCAACTCACTTGAAAATCTTCCGCCACAAACCAACTCCAACCTAAGCTTCCTGTTAAAGCAGCTGTATTTAGGTCTGCCTTTTCAAAAGGGAAATCATAAAATTCATTGTCAAAAGAGGCATTTACCCAAACATGAGTATAGCGAATACCACCTAAAAATTTAAAATTTTCAGAAGCCTCAAAAGTGCTGTTTAAATACAATGCAGCGGAACGCCACAGCGCATTATCTGGATACCTAGAAGCGGCTGGTAAAATCATGTTGCTGCTCACTATGTTTTCAGATCCCTTTGAGTACACTTTATTCCCTACATATTCAGCCCCATAAAATAACCTAAAGGCGCCTGTCTTTTTGTGTTCTATGTCAAGGTTAAATGATATTGCGTCTACTTTTTCCTCAGTACCGAAAAGAGAAACCGCTCCAAAGTCTCTGTCAAAGCGGCTTTCATTAAAGCGCTGGTATGCCGCTGTAAATTTAAGTCCCTCATAAAATGTATTTAAGGGGGCATGAGAGATATTAAAATTGGTCATAAACCATTTTTGTGGGCCGTAATCCCAAACTGCGGAGCGTAGTCCAGTACCTGCATTATCTGGTCTTGTGAGACGGTCGTATCTGGCGAAATGAGAGGTCTCAGAAAAGTAAACGCCCAACTGGAATTCAAGGTTTTCATCTGCTTTATACCGTACTTTCTGCAAACTGTTTATCTGATTGTAACCTGTGGGATTTTGAAGCCTTGGATTGGGATTGTCTACCAGTAGGTCTGCTCCGCCACCTTGTAATACAAATTGAGGTCTCAAGTATGCCTCTGGGCCGTTTTTACCCATTTGTAAATCTTCAAAATTACTGTGCGTTATACTGCTTAAAAAACCCCACTTTTCTGTTCCTACACTAAGGTCTAGATGGGCTGTCCGCTCTTGGTTGGCACTCGAATACCTATATTGGGCATTTCCGGAGTATGTTGTAGTCTCATTTTTGCTCAATTGTGGTTCCTTTGTATAATAATGCACCACACCACCTATGGCGTCACTACCATAAATAACAGATCCAGAGCCAAAAATCACCTCCGTGTTTTTTATACTAAAGGGATCTACAGCAATACTATTTTGTAAATTTCCTCCTCTAAAAATAGCATTGTTCATTCTCACCCCGTCTACAGAAAGCAACAGTCTGTTTGCTGCAAAACCCCTGATCATAGGGCTTCCTCCGCCTAATTGACTTTTCTGGACGTAGACTTTGCCTGTTTGCTGGAGCATGTCTGCCGCCGTTTGGGGCTGGTTAAATGCAATGCTTTGTGCATTTATACCAACAATCTTCTGTGGTACATCTTTTCGCTGCTGTTCCCATTTAGACACAGACATCACCACCTCATCTAACTCGAAAGCATTGCGCTGCAAATAAACCACACGGCCCCTTTGCACCCACTGTTTTACATTGGTTCTATATTCAATATATGAGGAATGGTTAATATATAAGGTCTCTTTTGCGGAATACCCATTTAATACACAACGCCCGTCTAGCGCTGTAAGAAAACGTATGGATTGATCTTTGTTGTACACCAATACACCTGCCAGAGGTTCTTTTGTATCTGCGTCATACACAAAGACTTCTTGCGCTATTGAAAATAAAGGAAGGCACCCAATGACTGTCACATATATTAGTCTAAGAAAATACTTCATTGAGTATGTGTATTGATTTTGGTGTTTTAAATCCATCTAAATGGTGCTGGTAATAAACCATTAAATGCGATATAAGTTCTCGCCTACTTTTTTGAGACATTTTAATATCATTTAACTTATCAAAATTTATGCCTAATATAGATTTAAAAAAAGAAATTTCAGGTTCGCCCATATGGGGATTCAAGCCTGCATGGGAACAAAAGTCTCCTTCTACTAGATCAAAATATGGGCTATCCATATGATTATCAGAGGGATAAAATCCAAAATACTTGCTGATTTCTACGAGAAAAAATAGGTGAAAATTGGCTATTTGATCTTCATTATCTAGCCATTGTAAAGCCGTTTCAATAAATGAAAACAATTCCTTATTCTCTGTTTCTTCTTGAATGGCATTGGATAAAAACTCAGATAAAAACAGTACAATGGCATTTTTGGCCATATGGGTATGTGCGCTCTGATAGGGATAAGACAATTTGGCTTCAATTAATCTTTCTAAATTACCCTTATCCCTGTGTTGGGCAACAATTTCTAATTGACTTAAAGGCAAAAAATGGGCCTTGTTGAACTTTCCTTTTTTCCTGCTCAATACTCCGTTGAGCATATAGGACTTTAAGCCACTAGACGCCGTATACAACTTAACAATTAAGCTGTTGTCTCCATACTTAATCGTTTTTAAAACAATCGCTTTAGTGGTTTGCTGCATGGATGTAAAAATAAAAAAAGCCTTTTCTCTAACAAGAGAAAAGGCTTTAATATTAATTGAAAAAACAGTTTTAAATCACGCCCTGCGCCAACATAGCGTCTGCTACCTTAACAAATCCAGCAATATTGGCTCCTTTTACATAATTACAATAGCCGTCTGCTTCTTTTCCATAGGCAATACAAGAATCGTGAATGTCCGACATAATGGCTTTTAAGCGCTCATCTACCTCTTCTCTAGTCCAGCTAATTCTCAATGAATTCTGAGACATTTCTAATCCAGAAGTAGCTACACCGCCAGCGTTAGATGCCTTTCCTGGGGCAAATAAAATTTTAGCCTCATGAAAAGCATGAATGGCTTCAGGAGTAGAAGGCATATTAGCCCCCTCTGCAACACAAAGACATCCGTTGGCTATTAATTTTTCTGCATCCTGGCCATCCAACTCATTTTGAGTCGCACATGGCAGCGCAATATCACAGGCAACACCCCAGGGTGTCTCCCCTTCGTGATAGCTAGCATTAGGATAGGTATTAATATAAGCTGAAATTCTGGCCCTCTGGTTGTTTTTAAGGTCCATTACAAAAGCCAATTTTTCTGCATCTATTCCCTCTGGGTCGTGAATAAATCCTTTAGAATCCGATAAAGTCAGGACAGTAGCCCCTAATTGAATGGCTTTCTCTGCAGCGTATTGCGCCACATTTCCTGAACCAGAAATAACCACTTTTTTTCCTGAAAAATCATTGCCGCTAGTCTGTAACATGCTCTGTGCAAAATACACTGTTCCATAACCTGTTGCCTCAGGCCTAATTAATGACCCTCCCCAAGAGCGTCCTTTACCTGTAAGCACCCCTGTAAACTCGTTGCGTATCTTTTTATACATACCAAACAAGAAACCAATTTCTCTAGCACCAACACCAATATCTCCAGCAGGTACATCTGTATTTGGACCAATATGACGGTTGAGCTCCAACATAAAAGCATGGCAAAAACGCATGACTTCGTCGTCTGATTTTCCTTTAGGGTCAAAGTCAGACCCCCCTTTACCACCTCCCATTGGAAGGGTAGTTAAAGAATTTTTAAACACCTGCTCGAAAGCCAAGAATTTTAAAATACTGGCATTTACTGAGGGGTGAAAACGAAGCCCTCCTTTATAAGGACCAATAGCAGAATTCATTTGAATTCTATAGCCTCTGTTTACGTGAATCTCTCCAGAATCATCTACCCAAGCGACTCTAAAAGAAATGAGTCTTTCAGGTTCAACCATTCTGAGTAAAATATTTTTCCCGTTGTAAATATCGTGCTTGGCAATATAAGGAATGACTGTTTCAGCCACTTCTTGAACTGCTTGAATAAATTCAGGTTCATGACCATTTCTAGTCTTGACCTCTTCCATAAATGCATTAATTTTTGCTTCCATTTAAAATCTAATAGCAAGGCGATTTACGCCATTAATAATATAGGTGCAAAATTATGTTATTTCCATAATTTAAACCGGTTTTTTTATAGAATAATGCAATCTTACTATATGGAAAAATATTACTAAAGTTAAAGCCTTTATAATAAAGGGTTTAGCCTTTCAATGCCTTTTTAAGGGCTATAATGGAACCTATGTGAATGCCCTCATGCACCAGGTTAAAAGCCATAGCGTCGGAGACATTATTCAAGGTCACACCAGCAGAAGTTAAGTAGGGTGTGTAGGAAGAAAAAAGGCCTTTATGATAGTCTTCTTTTGTCCTGACAATTAACTCTTTCAAGGCAGCCTTTAAGAGGCCTACATCTTCTAAAGTTGGCGCATTTACGGGGGCTGTTCCCTTTCTATAAGTGTCAATAAAAGACTTAGACATATGGGGTTCCAAGCCGCTAAGCCCGTACACCAAAAGCTGTTGGGTTACAGCTACATGAGCAATATTCCACCATATATTGTTATTAAAACCTGTCGGTATTTTCCCAAGATCTTCTAAAGAAATATCATTTAAAAATTTAATGTATAGCTCACGAGTAGCAGCTGTAATCTGTAGAATAGTCTCCATGAATTGATTTTTTCTAAAAATAGTACAATTCCTTTAAAATAAGTTTCTTTGTATCTAATTTATCACACCATGAAACACATCTACCATTTAAGCACTTGCAACACTTGTAAAAAAATCATTGATGCTTTTGGGCCCCTGACCGATGTCACTCTGCAAGACCTAAAACAAACCCACATCTCTGAAAAAGAACTGGACGAGCTCGCTACAATTACAGGCTCTTACGAATCGCTCTTCAACAGGCGCTCCCGTTTGTATACCTCAGAAGGATTGGCCAATAAAGACCTCAGCGAACAGGACTATAAGTCGTATATTTTATCCCACTATACCTTTTTAAAAAGACCTGTGATACGGGTAGAAGGTGCTGTTTTTGTGGGCTATAAAAAAGACACCATTGCCGCTGCAGATGTGGCTTTAAAATCTTAATATTGAAAGCACTCTTAACCAAAAGAGCCCTGGCTTTACTAGCAGCATTTGGTGCCACCACTATATATGGTTTAAACCATACGATTGCTAAAGGAGCTATGCCGGACTATGTAGGGGCTTTTGGTTTTATTATGCTCCGGGTAGGTGGTGCAGCCGTTTTATTTTGGACCCTCTCCCTCTTTACGCCTAAAGAAAAGATCCAACGAAAAGACTGGAAAATACTTTTGGCGGCTACATTACTAGGCATGGTGATTAATATGCTTTCTTTTTTTAAAGGGCTTTCGCTTTCCACCCCTATCAATAGTGCCGTTTTAGTAACCATTACACCCATCATTGTCGTGTTGCTGTCTGCCCTATTTTTAAAGGAAAAAATTGGATTGCGAAAAATACTTGGGATTGGCTTAGGATTCTTAGGGGCGCTGGGCCTCATTTTATTTGGTCATGAAATAAGACAAGACGCCCCAAATATTTTTGTAGGAAATATACTATTTGTGCTTAATGCCACCTCTTATGGCGCTTACTTAATAGTGGTTAAGTCACTGATTAAAAAATACCATCCTATCACCCTAATGAAATGGTTGTTTGGAATGGCCTTTGTCATAAATTTCCCTATCACTATAGTAGAGTTTAATCAAATTCAATGGGGAGAAATGCCTTTGGAAATTTGGGCAGCTATTGGATTTGTGATTGTTGGAACTACTTTTCTTACCTATTTATTTAATGCTTTCGCGCTCACCACCCTTAAAGCGTCTTCTGTGGGTGCATTTGTTTATTTACAGCCGCTCATAGGAATTATCTATGCCGTGCTCAGCGGAAAAGACCAACTGAGTCCCGTGAAATTAGCGGGTACTTTGGCCGTTTTAGTAGGGGTCTATTTGGCTACCTCAAAACAGGCTTCTAAGTCTAGTGAAGGGAAAACTATTTAAAACAACCCTTTAAGATAACACAATTAGACGGTCTTATCTACCGGCTTTTTTGCAAATTTTCTAGTGTCTTCCTTGGTGAGAACCTTAAAACCATCTGCCTTTTCAATCCCTGCAAAAGCATTTAAAAAAACTTCTGGCAATGGTGCCAATGCCCTAGATTTCATGTCTATCCAAGCACCCATCATTTCGCAGTGTGCAAAGTTTTTCCCCTTGTGATCGTAAAAATTATGGTGAAATTCAAAGAACATTCCGTCTTTACTAAGTCCTTTTAATTCTAGGGATACTTGAATGGGTTTTCCAGCAAAAGCCTCTTTGAAATAATATATATGCTCGTAAAACACCACAGGGCCAAGTTGGTATTGCGCCATGCTTTCTTGATTAAAACCACATTCCATTAAGAAACCCATTCGGGTATGACTCATAAAATTTAAATAAGAAGCGTTGGCCAAATGTCTATTGGCGTCTAAGTCACTCCAGCGAATATCAAATGATTTTGTGTACATTTATAGTGTGTTTGTTATGCATGCATAATAACTGCAAAAGTATTATTATTTTTTGAACTCCCTAAAAGTACCTTATGTCAAAAAAAGCGCCTTTTATCCATGACCTAAATCTGCCTGTTGTAGCAGCGCCTATGTTTTTAATTTCAAATCCAAACATGGTCATTGAATGTTGTAAAAACGGAATTGTAGGCACCTTTCCAGCGTTAAACCAAAGAACCAGTGAAGGTTTTGAAGCATGGTTGATTGAGATAAAAGAGGCCTTAGCGGCATTTGAAAAAGAAACCGGCCAAAAGGCGGCGCCTTTTGGTGTGAATTTAATTGTTCACCCTACCAATCCTAGATTAGAAGCAGATGTGAAATTGTGTATGAAACACAAGGTCCCTTTAGTGATTACTTCTCTTGGGGCGGTGTCTATGGTAGTAGACGCTATTCATTCTTATGGGGGTTTGGTGTTTCACGATATTATTAAAAAGAGGCATGCTGAAAAAGCTGCTGAAGCTGGTGTAGACGGTCTAATTTTAGTCGCTGCAGGTGCTGGAGGCCATGGAGGTTCTTTAAACCCTATGAGCCTTGTGGCAGAAGTAAAAAGCATATTCGATAAGACCATCTTACTCTCAGGCTGTATTAGCACGGGCAAAGACGTTGCTACTGCCCTACAAATGGGCGCAGACTTGGCTTATATGGGCACAAGATTTATCAATACTGATGAGAGTATTGCCCCTGAAGCATACAAAAAAATGATTGTAGACGCTGGGGCAAATGATGTGGTTTACACCGCAGCTATTTCCGGAGTTCACGCGAACTTTTTGGCGGCGAGCTTACAAGCTGCTGGAATTACGGCAGAAGACCTTAAAAAAGATGTCAAGATAGATTTTGGAAAAGAAATGGATACAGAAGCTAAAGCCTGGAAAACCATTTGGTCTGCAGGACAAGGCGTCACCACAATTAAAGACAGTATTCCTGTAAAAGCACTTGTGGAAAGATTGAGAAGTGAATTTATAGCCGCACTTAAATCTCAGGCCAGCATACTAGAAAAATTTCAGTAAAAAATCACAACATTTAACAAATTTGAGCCCTTTTTGACCGATAAAAAAAGGGCTTTTTTACTATATTCGTTTTTTATTTATTAATGTCCCGGCTTGGGGACACCTCAAAGCCAATACCCTATATTATGAAAAAAGTATTATTTGCATTGTCTGCTGTATTTATCTTAAACAGCTGTGGTGAAAGCAAGAAAAAAGAAGAGAGTGGTTTTCAGATGAACAGAACTAAAAAGGAAACTACCCTTAAAAAAACAAAAGTAGAAGTTCCTGTAGACTTAAACAACAAAGGGATTGGCCCTGTAAAGACAGTGTCACTATCAGATACATTAGACGCAGACATGGTGTCTCTAGGACAAGAAATTTTCGAAGTGAAGTGTACTGCATGCCATATGCCCAATCAAAGAATGATCGGTCCAGCCTTAGCAGGTGCTTTAGAGAGAAGAAGTCCTGAATGGATCATGAATATGATCATTAACCCTACGGAGATGATTAAAAAAGACCCTATAGCAAAAGCCTTATTAAAAGAATACAACAATGCTATTATGCTCAACCAGAATGTAAACCAAAATGACGCTAGGGCACTTTTAGAATATATTAGGTCCCTGTAGATTCAAAACAGCGGTGCTTTAAAAATTAAGGGGCGGCCAATGGCCGCCCCTTAATTTTTTATTTGATTGGCGAACAGATCTAAACATCTACAGCTACCTTATAGGTAGGATCTTCTAGGACGTTAACCTCAATTAAGGCATCGGCGTTGCGAAGCAAGGCCTTACAATCTGAACTGAGGTGTTTTAAATGTACCTTCTTGCCTAATTTTAAATAACGCTCTGTGATTTTATTGAGCGCTTCTATGGCAGACATATCTACCACCCTGCTCTCTTTAAAATCAATGATCACTTCTTGGGGGTCGTTTAGGACGTCAAATTTCTCATTAAAGGCTGTAATAGAGCCAAAGAAAAGTGGCCCATATATTTCATAATGCTTCACCCCTTGTGCGTCTACTGTTTTTCTAGCCCTAATTCTCTTGGCGTTATCCCATGAAAAAACCAGTGCAGAAATGACCACACCCACCAGAACAGCCAAGGCTAGATTGTGGAGGAAAATAGTGACTAAGGTGACTAAAACCATCACCAATACATCTGATTTGGGCATTTTATTGAAGGTTTTTAAACTGGCCCACTCAAAAGTACCTACCGAGACCATAATCATCAGTCCCGTAAGGGCTGCCATGGGCATTTTTTCAATTAAACTTGCACCAAACATGATGAAAACCAAAAGCATTACCGAGGCAACAATTCCTGAAAGTCTGGCCCTTGCTCCGTTAGACGTGTTTATTAGACTCTGTCCTATCATGGCACAACCACCCATGCCCGAAAACAATCCAGATAAGATATTGGCCGCACCCTGAGCTACAGCTTCTTTATTTCCACTACCCCTTGTTTCTGTAATTTCGTCTACAATATTCAAGGTGAGTAAACTCTCTATAAGACCTACTCCAGCCACAATAGCTGCAAAAGGGAAAATAATACTTAGCGTTTCCAAAGTCCATGGAATTTCAGGAATGTGAAACGGGGGGAACCCTCCTTTTATAGAGGCAATATCTCCGATGGTTCTGGTGTCTATATCCAAGAAAAAAACAATGCCAAAAACAGTTAAGATAGCCACCAAAGAAGCAGGAATAGCTTTGCTGAGTTTGGGTAATCCCCAAATCATTAAAATGGTTAGGGCTACTAATCCCAGTAGTATATAAAGTGATTGTCCAGTGAGCCAATCACCATTTGCATCTTTAAACTGGGCCATTTGAGACATGAAAATAATTATGGCCAAGCCGTTTACGAATCCAAATATCACAGGATGCGGCACCAAGCGCATCAGTTTACCCAATTTAAGAAAACCCGCCAGAGATTGCATCATACCGGCTAAAATAACCGTAGCAAAAACATATTCAACTCCATATTCCTTTGCAAGAGAAACAATCACCACAGCAACTGCTCCAGTAGCGCCAGATATCATTCCTGGACGGCCACCAAAAATAGACGTGACAAAACCCATCACAAAAGCAGCGTAAAGTCCCGTTAATGGTGAAAGTCCCGCGATTAGCGCAAAAGCTATTGCTTCTGGCACCAAAGCTAAGGCCACTGTAAGTCCGGAGAGTACTTCTGTTTTATAATTTACTTTTTGGGAAAAATCGAAAAGATGGATGAATTTATTCAAGAGAGGTTTGTTTAATATGGCCTAGTGGCTTTTTAGGAAGTTGCAAAAGTAGCCTTTTTAAATGGAACGCAAAAAACCCCAGGTCCTCACCCGGGGTTTTGAATCAACTAATTCTAACCTAAACAAAACTAAAATATAAATTTATTGTAGTCATTAAACATAAATCAATTTTCGTGCCAAACTAAAAATTTACTAAAATACTTTTAGGGCTTTTTTTCTTGTTTTATTTTGAAGTCTGGCCCTAAAGCCCTTAGTGTTTAGAATAAGACGGGGTGAGGATTAAAATAAGACGCGAATTGGATTTAGAATAAGACTGGGCGTGTTTTTATAATAAGACGCGAAGTTCTAAATAAGCCAAAGGGTTTTCTTAAATTTGTCGGAGTCTTTATTTGGTAAGACCTCTATAATTAAGGAATGAAACCTATGGATAAGTTTGCTGTAATAGGTGGTGGGAGCTGGGCTACCGCCATAGTGAAAATGCTCACCGAAAATAACAATACAGTCATCTGGTACATGAGAAACTCAGAGGCTATAGCGCACATAAAAGAAGAATTTCACAACCCAAACTATTTATCTGCGGTTAGTTTTGACCTTCAATACCTCAAGCTCACAGACCAAATTGACGAAGCATTAAATGGGGCTCAATGTATTGTTTTTGCCATTCCTTCTGCCTTTTTAGTCACTGAAATGGCTAAATCTACTATAGATTTAAAGGGCAAGATTATTTTTTCTGCTATTAAAGGGATTGTGCCTGAAACAGGTAAAATAGTAGGGGAGCATTTCAATGAAACTTATGGGGTCCCTTTAGAACAAATAGGTGTCATTACAGGGCCATGCCATGCAGAGGAGGTGGCGCTTGAAAGGCTTTCTTTTCTAACCATTGCCTGTGCAGATTTAGCTACTGCTTCTCAAATGGCAAAAGCCCTACAAAGCAGTTATATTAAAACAAAAATTTCAGATGACATTATTGGCGCAGAATACGCAGCTGTACTTAAAAACATCTATGCTATTGCTGCGGGTATAGCTCATGGTCTTGGGTATGGGGATAATTTTCAAGCAGTGCTCATGAGTAATGCCATAAGGGAGATGAAGCGATTTATTAAACAAGTCCATAAAATGAAACGCAACATTAACGACACCGCTTATCTTGGAGATTTGTTGGTTACGGGCTATTCCGTTTTTAGTAGGAATAGAATGTTTGGGAACATGATTGGAAAAGGGTACACCGTAAAGAGTGCTACCATGGAAATGAATATGGTCGCTGAAGGGTATTACGCTTCAAAGAGCGCTTTTAAAATCATGGAAAAAAAGGAAAAAAACGTAAAAACCCCCATTGTTAATGCAGTCTACGGGATTTTGTACGAAAACAAAAATCCAAAAAATACTTTTAAAAAACTCATTGAAGAATTGGATTAACTCATAGAGAGGCTATTAAAAGGCCCTTGAAATAATGTCTATTTACCTTCCTTTAATTCTTTATCAAAACCATAAGACCGTTCTACCTTGCATATTTGAACGGAATATTTTTCATACCAATCAGATTTTCCTTTTTGCTGTGCCAAAGAATGGTCTGCCTGTAACTTCCACTGGGCGATATCTTTTAAGGTAGCCCAATAGCTCACGGTTATTCCCACTTGGCTTCTAGCCGACACCATTCCGAGATAACCTGGCTGAATTTTAGCCAATGCCTCCATTTCTTGGGCCATTAACTCATATCCAGCTATGGAATCTGTTTGTGTGGAAGTAAAAATAACGGCATAATAAGGAAGTTCTTGATTTATAGTCATTTTAACCGTTTACAAATTAGACTTAAACAATGTATTCTTTTTCTACAAAGTACTGTACAATAGCCTCTTTCATCAATACAGACTGCTCTCCAGCTTTTAATGGCGGCAAGTTTTCCACTATCTGATAATGCGGCCATCCGTCTGCATCTACAAAATCAAAAGCGTAATAACCATAGGGTTCCAACAACTTGCAAATAGCAATATGCATGAGATCTACTTTGTCTTCTTTTTTAAACTTTTGGTGGTATTTTCCCAACTCTTGAACCCCAACCAAACAGATAATGGCGTCTAAATCTAGTGGGTCATGGTCTGAAAATTGGGCAGAAAGCTTTTCGACAAGTACTTCCCAGCGCTGTTTTAATTCGGCGTCTCTAGACATGTTTTTATGTTGTAGTGTTATTTTTTATAAAGGTACAAATCTAAGCAGCTCAAAGACTTTAATGCCCTAAAATTAATCTAATTCACCGCTAAAAGGGAGCTCATTTTAATCAAATGAGGTACCTTAGAACATAAATATTAATTGATTGACAGAAAATGAGTTCATTTGACATTGGTTTGCTGGTTATAGGTGCTTTTGGTTTTTATAAAGGTTTTAAAAATGGCATTCTTATAGAACTCACTACTTTACTAGCGCTTATTCTTGGGTTTTATGGGGCACAACACCTGTCCTCTTATACGGCTAGAATACTTAATGAACAGTTCCATTGGAATCCAGAAAATTTATACCTCGTGGCTATGGGGCTCACTTTTGTGTGTATTGTGGTGGGGGTCTATTTACTCGGGAAAGCACTTACAAAAGTCGCTTCAATGATTTTATTAGGGGGTATAAACAAAATCTTAGGAGGCATTTTTGGTGTGATTAAAATGGGGGTTATCATGGGTGTTCTTATCGCATATGGACAACAGTATTTTAATTTATTAGACGTCCTTCCTGAATCTATTTTTGAAAACAGTGTGGCTAAAAAGCCCCTTGAAAATTTTGGCCACTTCTTGATTCAAGAAGTTTTTGTGTCAGAAAACCTAAACGCTATTAAGAATTTATTTTCACAGGGCTAATGGGCGCAATAACAAAGCATAACCCAAAAGTGATGCTGCTTAATATTTAAACTTAGCCTATAAATTATTACCTTTAGTTTTTAAAAATAGCACATTTAATAACCAAAAAGTTACAAAAATAACATTATGTCTGTAATTAACATTCAAGCGCAATTAAACCTTTTGGGTCTATCAAAGGAAAATTCAGGAACAAAAATTGGAAATTCCACCATAAAAGGAGGCAGTATAATACCCTCACATTCTCCTGTAGATGGATCACTTATTGGCTCTGTAGACACCACTACTAAAGAAGGTTACCAAGCCGTCATGAAAAGTGCTGAAGAAGCATTTCAAAGCTGGCGCGTGACGCCTGCCCCCCTTAGAGGAGAAATAGTAAGACAATTCGGAGAGCGATTAAGGACGCTAAAAGCCCCTTTGGGTGCGTTGGTGTCTTATGAAATGGGAAAATCCCTCCAAGAAGGATTGGGAGAGGTGCAAGAAATGATTGATATCTGTGATTTTGCTGTTGGATTGTCTAGACAGCTACATGGACTAACCATGCATTCTGAAAGACCTGGCCATAGAATGTATGAACAATACCACCCTTTAGGTATAGTTGGCATTATTTCTGCATTCAATTTCCCAGTAGCAGTTTGGTCCTGGAATACGGCACTGGCAATGATTTGCGGAGATGTATGTGTATGGAAACCCTCAGAAAAAACCCCGCTATGTGGGGTTGCTTGTCAAAAAATATTAGCAGATGTTTTAGAAGAAAATAATATCCATGCCGGGGTATCTAGTCTTATCAATGGAAATTATACTGTAGGAGAATGGATGACGGAAGACCCTAGAATGGCTTTGATCTCTGCTACAGGCTCCATTAGAATGGGAAAAATTGTCGCTCAAAAAGTAGCGGCTAGATTAGGGAAGTCCCTTCTAGAACTGGGCGGGAATAACGCTATTATAGTGACTCCAGATGCAGACCTCAAAATGACCCTGATGGGTGCCGTTTTTGGTGCAGTAGGAACCGCAGGACAAAGGTGTACTTCTACCAGACGTTTGATCGTTCACAGCTCTAAGTACGAGGCAGTAAAAGAAGCCTTGATAAAAGCATATGGCCAACTTAAAATAGGAAACCCATTAGATGCGACCATGCATATGGGCCCTCTAATAGATACAGACTCTGTAAACAACTACCTCAATGCCATTGAAAAAGCGAAAGCTGAGGGCGGTAAAGTCATTGTTTCTGGTGGTGTGCTGGAAGGTGGCGCTTACAGCAGCGGATGCTATGTAAAGCCTGCTATAATAGAAGCAGAAAACCATTTTGACATTGTCCAAGAAGAAACCTTTGCACCTATATTATACCTAATCAAATACGAAGGAGAATTACACAATGCCATTGGTATTCAAAATGGTGTTAAGCAAGGGCTTTCCTCTGCTATTATGACCAATAATTTAAGAGAGGCAGAAGCTTTTTTATCTGTTGCTGGATCTGACTGTGGAATTGCCAATGTAAATATTGGCACCTCTGGCGCTGAAATTGGTGGTGCATTTGGAGGAGAAAAAGAAACTGGAGGAGGGAGAGAGTCTGGATCTGATGCTTGGAAAGTATATATGAGAAGACAAACAAACACCATAAATTATACTGCTGAGCTTCCCTTAGCCCAAGGCATTACTTTTGATCTGTAGGAGATTTCGTTAAGTTTTATCAAATAAAAAAGGGCCCTACAGGCCCTTTTTTATTTGATTTTTTTCTTACAACACGCCATTTGGCGTCACCCATTTAAAGTGGTGCTGGTCTTCTGGAAATTTCATGCGCTCGGAAATTCTCGTCAGACGGGATGGTAGTTTTACCAAGTAATCACGGGCTTTTTCTGCCTCATCTGAGATGGCTCTAACATTTTCAATATCCCAATAACTATTTAATTTTTCTAAAATATCTATATAATCTTTAGAGGTGTAAACACCCAAACGTTGGGCACAATTGGAGAATACCTCAAAAGCACTACTAGCGGCTCCCCCAGATTCTCTGAGAAAATGAGCAGGCATTACAATTTTCTTCTTCATCATATCTGCAAAAGCCAAAATCATCTGAGAAGGATCCTGATCCATAATAAGCTTCACAAATTCTCTGTATGCTAAATGATGGCGCATTTCATCTCCTGCAATAATGGCACACATTTTACCTAGTAAATGATTCCCTGTTTTCTTGGCAAACTGCCCCACGCGTTTGTGAGAAATATTAGTAGCTAATTCTTGAAAACTCGTATAAACAAAGTTTTTATATGGATCTCTGTCCGTACCAATATCAAATCCGTCTGCAATCAGGTATTGGGTGCTCTTCTCTACCTCTTTCATATTTACCCTACCAGACAGGTACAGGTACTTATTGAGTACATCTCCATGCCTATTCTCTTCACCGGTCCAATTTCTAATCCATTTGGTCCATCCATTTTTATCTGCGTGTTGGTCTATACCGTCTACATCTAAAAGCCAAGATTCATAAGTTGGTAAAGCTTCTTCTGTAATGGTATCTGCTACCAAAGTAACCCAAAGGTCATAGCCAATTTCCTTAGCTCCCTCCCTAATTTGAGCCGTCTGTTCAAAAAAATCTTCAGACTGTGAGTCTGGAAGAAAATCAGATGGCTGCCATATCTCTTCAATGGGAATTAAGAATTGTTCAATAAAGCCGTCTATTTTAGGCTCTAAAGAACGCATTACTTCTAATCTAATATTGTGTTGTGACATAAAAAAAGAATGTTTTAAAGTAAAGATAAAATTTAAGGGGAGTTTAGTTGCCAATAAGAGCAAAGGATTTTAATAAAAAATAAAGATGTCACAAAATTAATCAAGAATCGTTTCTTCCTAACTCATGGGGATAATACAAATAAACTGCTGCAGACTGCCAAAAATCTTTGGTGTTTATTTCCATAGCAGATAAGGGGCCTTTAAATGCAGCTCCTGTGTCTATATTCCAGACATTGGCATGTTTGGTTGGGACACTTTCTCCTATCTTATCTAAAGAGCTGTGGCCAATAAAGATTTCGCTGTAACACAAAAAGCGTTTGGGATATAAAGGGCTATTTGTAGGAATTCTAGGGTCAAGAGAAATAGCACTTTCCCAAAGAGACCTGTCCCAGTAAAATATTTTTTCAAAATATTCTTTGGCAACCCCTTTTTGATTGGTAAAACCGGCGTGAATGAATAACCTGTTTTTTGAATCTAAATAGTAGGGCATTAAAGCGGTATAAAATGAAATATGGGCCTTTTTCTTGTTCTCAGAAACTTTCTGATAAGCGGCCACTGTAGCTGCACCTCCATGACTAAGCCACAAATCATTTGCAGTCCCGTTAAGCAGCCAATCTAAGGCCAATGAATCATGGTTTCCCATGAGTAGAATGGTATTATAACGGGCTTTTAATTCACAAAGGTAATCTACCGTCTCAACGGGCTCAGACCAACCATCTACATAATCTCCTAAAAAAATTAATCGATCCTCAGGGGCTAAAGAAAGTTTTTCTATCAGGGCTTTTAAAGCCAAATAACCTCCATGAATATCCCCTATAACATATTCTTTCATGTTGTTTTTAAAACAAAGATACATTGGTAAAAAACGTCTAAACCCATAATAGTTTGTGTTTTTTACGACTTTATTTTTGAAGGATAGGCTTTTCATTGTATTTTGCCCTAATATTAAGGTGTTATACACCGCTTATTTTTAAGTTATTATGCCCATTAAAAAAGTTTTCTGTATTGGTGAATTACTCATAGACTTTGTTGCTGAAAATCAAGGAAGTGATTTAAAAAAAGCACAGACTTTCACAAAGAAAGCGGGTGGAGCTCCAGCAAACGTAGCCTGTGCAATAAACAAACTAGGGGGATACGCGGCCTTTATTGGTTGCTTAGGCAATGACGCTTTTGGAGACTTTTTATGGAAAACCTTGGAGGAACACGAGATAGACTTAAGTCTCACCCAACGGACAGATACTTTTACAACACTAGCATTTGTTTCTATTGACACTGATGGCGAAAGAGACTTTGTTTTTAGTAGGGGGGCTGACAAGGAATTGCAATACCAAAGCAATATAAAACATCTTTTTAACCAACAAATGGTGCACTTTGGAGCAGCTACTTCTTTTTTAGGGGGTGCTTTAGAGGAATCTTACGGACACTACCTGTTTGACGCCCTTACGCAAGACGCCTTCATTAGTTTTGACCCTAATTTCAGAACGGATTTATGGAAAAATAATGCAGCTACCTTTATAAAAAAATGCCTGCCGTTTATAGAAAAATCACACCTCTGCAAGTTCAGTGAGGAAGAAGCAAAATTGCTCTCTGGGAAAGAACATTTGGAGGAAGCTTGTACTGTACTTCACGAATTAGGAGCCCCTATTATTTGTATCACTATGGGTGCCAGAGGGACTTTAGTAAGCACGCCTGAATCTAAAAAACAAATTGAGAGCACTGCAGTAATTCCAGTAGACACCACAGGTGCTGGAGACGCTTTCATTGGAAGTTTATTGTCGCAAATTTCTAAGCTAGATTTTTCCCCAATCGAATTATCTTCCCAATTGGACCTGCTTTACAACATGGTGGCAAAAGCCAATAAAGTAGGTGCGCTCACCACAACTAAGTATGGTGCAATAGCAGCTATTCCTGCCCAAAATGAAGTTTAATTGTATTTTACCTTTCTAATGATTCTCTGGGCTTCTTTAAGTTTAGCGTAAGAAGTAATATAAGTCCCTTTTAAAAAGGGTTTTATTTTTTCTAAAAGTACTTTTGCGTCTAAAAAACCGTTTAAATAACACAGTAGAAGGGTTTGGGGGAGTGCGTCTATTTCTATGCATTCTTCTTGACTAAACACCCCATAATTTTCGAGCTTTTCTACAAGATATTTACTGTTATTAAATACATGGTGCAAGAGTTTTAAATCGAAAAGAGGCGGAGCGAACATCAATACTGTATCTATGCTATAGGTGCCATTGTCTTCGAAAATTATTTGAGTTTTCTCAAGCGGATAATGCATTATATCTGTGCCCAATCCCAAACTGACATATTCCACAATGGTAAATGAATTATTGTCAAAATCAATCATCACCTCATCTAAATCTGAATAGAAAAGTTTTACTTGTTCCGTAATTAATTCAATGTCTACCCTAGAAAAATAAGTGTTCCCCTTTTGTTTTTTTGAAATTCCTGCCCAACAAACCACAAACTGATCCTTAAAAACCCTGTAATGACATTTGAGGTCTTTGTGCCTGTTGTTAATAAAATCTATGACCCCATCTAGGGTTAGTTTAATGTTATTTTGAGCACTTAATTCTATAGCAGCTACAGCTGCTGCATTGAAGTCTAATAAATTAACGCCGGTGTCTTTTGGTAAGCTAATACTGCCTTCTCTTATAAAAACAGTGCCTCCGTAATATTTCCAAATGTTTTTTCTCAAGCTGCATACTTTTCCAGAAGAGCCAATAGTGACTAAACCAATAACCTTTCCTGCTTCTAAATCTGGAAAATGGATGTTTTCATAAGAAATAACAGGCGCATTATTAAGGTATGCATTGACCAAGTTTTGAATTTTTGAATCGTCAAAAAAGTCAACACCAACAATGAGATTCTCTGCATCTGAAACACCAATAACAATAAAAGACCTGTTTTTTGGATTGCTATTGGCCAGAGCACAGACATGCTTTAAAAACTTGGCTTTACCCTCTTTTGAGCCAATGTTAATACACCGCTTTTTGTCATAAAAACTGTTCTCCCCATTATGGGAAAGTAGGCTTTTAACCAAAAGACGTTTGTTGATCATTGTTGAATTATTTCTTCATTAATTCACTTTAAAGAGCGTAGTGCTGTTTGCCTGAGCAGTAGGCATAACAATTAAATCTGCTATATTCACATGGTAGGGTCTTGAAATTACAAACCCTATCACATCTGCAATATCACTGGCCTGTAATGGAGCAAAGCCTTTATACACCTGAGCGGCCCTGTCTTGGTCTCCTTTAAAACGAACTTCACTAAAGGAAGTTTCTACAAGTCCCGGATGTATGGCACCCACTTTTATGCCTGTTCCGTTCAGGTCTATCCTCATGGCATTATTAATGGCGTCTACAGCGTGTTTAGAAGCACAATAAACATTGCCTTTGGGATAAACTTCTTTTCCTGCAGTAGATCCAATATGAATAATATGGCCTTTTTTTCTCGTGAGCATACCTGGCAAAATTGCTTTTGTCACATAGAGCAATCCTTTAACATTAATATCTAACATGGCATCCCAATCCTCTAGTGAAGCGTCTTGGAATAAATCTAAACCATGGGCATTACCTGCATTATTTACCAACACATCTATCTCATTAAATGGCTCCTTCAAAGAGGCAATGGCATCTAATACAGCTGTTTTATTTACTACGTCAAATAAAAGCGTTTGAACAAGGGTCTTTTTGGCTAAATCTAGGGCTACTTCATTCAAGCGTACCGCGTTCCTCCCACATAAAACAAGCTGGTAACCCATTTCTGCTAAATGTACTGCAGTCGCTTTTCCAATTCCACTACTCGCGCCTGTAATCAGAGCTGTTTTCTTTTCTGTACTCATCTGTTGTTTTTGCTATTTTATTGCTGTTTTATTGCTGTTTTATTTGTGTGCTTATGTGTTTTTCCCTGCACCCATATGGTTTCTCTTTACCCATATGTTTCCTCTTTACCCACATGTTTTTTCCTGCACTCATATGTTTTTCCCTGCACCCTTATATTTTTTTTTAAGGAATATCATGCCCTCTAAAGGCAGCTAAAAGATAAAACCAATCTTCTATCTCAAAATCTATATTCATGGCACTAAGTGCATTTTTATAGCGTTCAACCTTTGTAGTTCCAATCACCGGATGTATTGCTGCTGGGTGTTTCAATAGCCAAGCCAACAAAATAGCGTCTCTAGTAAGCGCATATTTTTTTTCCATTTCCTCAAAAGCTTTTTCCAAAGCTAATGGAAGGGATTTATTTGATAAAATTCCTCCCAAAGGCGCCCAGGCCATAGGCGTAATCTGATGCATTAGACAATGGTCTAATGCGCCATTAAAAAATGGATCACTGGCCTTGAGTGAAATTTCCATTTGATTCGCGCTAACCTTAAGTTTCTGTTGTATTATAGTGGTCTGAGAAGGAGTGAAATTAGACAGCCCAAAAGACTTAATATAGCCTTTATCTAAAAGTGTTTGAATCGCCTGTTGAATTTCAATTGGATCCATTAAAGGACTGGGTCTGTGAAGTAATAAAAGATCTAAATAATCTGTTTGTAATTCTTCCAAGGAGCGTTGGACACTGTTCAAAATATACTGATAGGTATAATTATAGTGATTGGTCACCGTGCCTCTTGATTTATTGGCAAGCGCAATACCACATTTACTAATAAACTGTACAGATTCTCTTGAAAGTCCACTTGCTTTAAAACCCGTTCCAAAGGCAGTTTCTGTGGTGTAATCCCCGTATATATCTGCATGGTCAAAAGTAGTCAGTCCCAATTTAAAAGCGGCTTCTATGCGAGTTGAAACTTCCTTTGTAGATAGAGATGCACCCCAGCTACCCCAATTCATAGTACCTACAATGATCTGAGAATATTCAGGAGAATTCAGTGATGTTGTCATGTTTAATTAATTTTAATCCTGGGTTTTTATTCCATTGCTTTATCCTTTGAGGTAAAACAAAGATTGAAATTAGGCATAAATTCCTTAAAAACTTCATAAAAATATGGGGTTTAGTCATTTTTTAACGCTGTATTAACAAGAGGTCTGTGAATAAATTTTTTAATTGCAACGCTGTAATTAAATTGCAGATACAAACACAGTAAATTATCTAAACACTATGGAAGAAAAGAGTTCGATAGACATGGCGGCTATTAATGAAAAAATAGTCAATGAGAGTGGTTTTATAGACGCGTTACAATTTGAAATGAACAAAGTAATTGTAGGTCAAAAGCACATGGTAGAAAGGCTGCTGATTGGCTTATTAGGTCAAGGACATATTTTGTTAGAGGGAGTCCCTGGTTTGGCTAAAACTTTGGCTATAAATACTTTGGCAAAAGCAGTGAAGGGAAGTTTTAGTAGAATTCAATTCACACCAGATTTACTTCCTGCTGACGTTGTTGGTACCATGATTTTCAACATGAAAGAAAATGATTTTTCTATTAAGAAAGGTCCAATTTTTGCCAATTTTGTTTTGGCAGATGAAATTAATAGAGCCCCTGCTAAAGTGCAATCTGCCTTGCTAGAAGCCATGCAAGAAAAACAAGTTACTATTGGAGATGAAACCTTTATCTTAGACAAGCCTTTCTTGGTTTTGGCCACACAAAACCCTGTAGAACAAGAGGGTACTTACCCCCTTCCAGAAGCGCAAGTAGATCGATTTATGCTAAAAACTGTGATTACTTACCCCAAGATGTCTGAGGAGCAATTGGTCATGAGGCAAGCCATGAGTCAGGCCTACGAAAAAGTAAATCCTGTCGTAACAGTAAAACAGATATTATCTGCCCAAGCAGCTGTTCGTGAAGTATATATGGATGAGAAAATTGAGAAGTATATATTAGATCTTATTTTTGCCACCCGTTTTCCTGAAAAATACAATTTAGAAAGTCTCAAGCCATTAATTAGTTTTGGTGCATCTCCAAGGGGAAGTATTAACCTGGCTATGGCAGCAAAGTGCTATGCCTTTATTAAAAGAAGGGGGTATGTGATACCAGAAGATGTTAGGGCTGTAGTTCACGACGTATTAAGGCATAGAATTGGAATTACTTATGAGGCAGAAGCAGAAAATGTAACCTCAGAAGATTTAATCAATACCATTGTAAACGAAATAGAAGTGCCATAAAGTATTGGAAAATAACGCTTAATATTCCAAATACTATTTCAATTCATTTATGGAAACTAAAGACCTTTTAAAAAAAGTAAGGAAAATAGAGATAAAGACCAGAAGGCTTTCTGACCATATTTTTGGCGGAGAGTACCACTCTACTTTTAAAGGCCGTGGTATGACTTTTTCAGAAGTTCGCCAATACCAATTTGGAGACGATGTTAGGGCCATAGATTGGAATGTGACTGCAAGACAAAACGAGCCTTATATTAAAGTTTTTGAAGAGGAAAGAGAGCTCACCTTAATGATGGTTGTAGATGTTAGTGGGTCTGGTTTGTTTGGAACAACCACCGCTTTTAAGAAAGACCTATTAATAGAAATTACTGCGACCCTTGCTTTTTCTGCTTTGCAGAATAATGACAAAGTAGGGGTATTACTTTTTACAGATCAAATAGAGTTATTTATTCCTCCTAAGAAAGGGAAAAGCCATATTCTTAGAATTATTAGAGAACTTTTAGAGTTTAAACCAAAAAGTCAAAAAACAGATTTATCCTTTGCATTAAAATACCTTGGGAATGTACTCAAGAAAAAGGCCATTGTTTTTGTGCTTTCTGATTTTATTTCAGAAGAATACCTTCAAAGTTTAAGGATTGTAGGCAAAAAACATGATCTTACCGGTATTCGTATATATGATCCTAAAGAGGAACAAATTCCAAACCTTGGCTTTGTTCCTATTTTAGATGCAGAAACAGGTAAAATTGAAACAGTTGCTACCCAATCAAAAAAGGTGAGAAACGCCTACGAAAACTATCAAAGAGAACGTAAAGAATACTTTGAAGAAAGTTTTAGAAAATCTGGTTGCGGGCAAATTAGCTGTAGGGTAGATGAGAGTTATGTGAAAAAATTATTGGGCTACTTTAAACAAAGGGGGAGATAATATGACACAGACATTCAACAATATTAAAACTATACCCAAAATTAAAAGTGTGACAAAAACACTTTTACTTCTGCTGATTTTGAGCTGCGGCACCTCATTTTCTCAAGAACAAAAAGTCCTTTTCAACCCTGTTGCAGTTATTGATAGTACTGAAATTAAAATTGGCGCACAAATAACGCTCAGTATAGCTGTTTCTATTGGCCCAACAGACTTGGTGGATTTTCCTACAGAAGCACAATCATTCGCTCCATTAGAATTGGTTTCCGCTTCAGAAGTAGACTCCCTTGAATACCAAGGAAAATTACAGCTACTTAAAAAATACGCTTTAACACAATTTGACTCTGGATCATATACTATTCCAAAGCAACTGGTTTTAGTCAATAATCAAGCCTATTTCACTACGCCTTTAAAGCTTAAGGTATTAGACGTTCCAGTAGACACCCTCAAACAAAATTTATACGATATTAAACCTTTGGCTTCCGTAGAAAAAATAGCTACTTACGAATGGTTCTGGCAATTGCTGTTTATTTTATTGAGTTTAGGTGCCTTAATCTTTGCTTATTTGAGAAGGCTTAAGAAAAAACGCGCCGCAGCAGAGCGGGAACTCCCGCCCTATGACAAAGCGCTTTTGGCCCTAGACCAGCTAGAAAATTCTCAGTATTTAATCAAAGAAGAATACAAAGCTTATTACAGTGAACTCACTAATATTGTTAGGGGTTACCTAGAAGAAGAGGTACATATTGCCGCATTAGAAAGTACTACAGACCAGCTCATTGAACGGTTGGAGCTGCTCAGGGATTCGGGAACACTTACCCTTGAACAAGAAACAATTACGCAGTTCAAACAGATTCTACAAACGGCCGATCTTGTTAAATTTGCAAAATCTACACCAGAAATGAAGGCTGCAGAACAAGACAGAAGCAAATTGAAACAAATTGTTGTAAAAACAAAAGCTTCTATTGCACCGCCTACAGAAGAAGAGCTGGCTATAATTGCAGCAAGTGAGTCCGCAAAAAAAGCAAATGAAATAAATAAGTCTAGAAAAAGAAAAGTGGTTCTAGTCGCTGCTATTTTACTATCCCTGTGCTTTGCTGCTGTTGGTTATTACGGCCCTCAAAACTTATGGGATACGGCCCTTAGAAACCCAACCAAAATTCTACTAGAAAAAGATTGGATAAAAAGCGAATACGGTGTGCCTGCTATTGTCATAGAAACCCCAGAGGCACTAGAACGCTCTTTAGATGTTGTATTGAATTCAGGGGAGAAATCCGTGCAGCAATTTTACTACAAACATCCTAAAGGGGTGCTTTTTTTGGATATAGAAACAAAAATGTTAGTTTCTGACAAAGCACCCGATTTTAACGCACTAACAGAACAGGGACTTAAAAACCTTGAATCCTTAGGCGCTAAAAATATCATCACAAAACAGGAAAATTTCGAAGCTCAAGAAGGTGTCAAGGGGATTAAAACTTTTGGAACCGCAGACTTTGCTTTAGATGGCGACAAATCACTTACAAAAGAAGACTATATTTTACTCTACTTTGGCGGTAAAGGATTTGTACAGTCTATTGGAATGCGATGGATTGACAAAGATGAATACGCGGAACAGATTTCGCAAAAAATTATGGAAAGTATTGCTTTTGAAAAAATAGCCTTGCCCCAAAATCCTAAATAATTAGCTTAAAAGAACTTTTTAATATGTTTCAAAATCCCTTTGCAAATCCAGAATTTTTATGGCTCTTATTAGTCATTCCATTGTTGGTGGCATGGCAGTTATTGAAGCAAAAAAAATCACTAGTGCCACTTAAAATGCCTAGTACAAAAGGTTTTAACAACAGTATTTACAACCGCTTAAAACCCATGCTTTTTATATTGAGATTATTGTCAATAAGCGCTTTAATTATTGGCCTTGCTAGGCCTCAAAATAGTTCAGAAAACACAAAAACTGAAACCACAAAGGGAATAGACATAGTTATGGCCATAGATGTGTCTTCTAGTATGTTGGCAAAGGATTTAAGTCCAAATAGATTGGTTGCATTAAAAGAAGTGGCGTCTAATTTTATAAAAGACCGGCCCAATGACAGAATTGGACTAGTTGTTTATGCAGGAGAAAGCTACACAAAGACCCCTATTACTTCAGACAAAAGATTGGTTTTAGAAGCATTAAAAGAGATTAAATACGGAGCATTAACTGACGGAACTGCTATTGGGATGGGTTTAGCCACCTCAGTGAATAGGTTAAAAGACAGTAAAGCATTGAGTAAAGTGATTATATTGTTAACAGATGGTGTAAATAACGCGGGGTTTATTGAACCTGCCACTGCAGCAGAATTAGCGGTTGAATATGATATTAAAACCTATACCATTGGACTTGGAACTAACGGCAATGCACTTTCCCCTATTGCTTACAACCCAGATGGGAGTTTTAGGTACGGAATGGCAGAGGTTCAAATAGATGAAGCTTTATTAGAGCAAATAGCCACATTGACAGGAGGTAAATATTTTAGAGCAACAGATAACAAAAAATTAGAAGCTATTTACAATGAAATTAATAGCTTAGAAAAAACAGAAGTAGCCACTTTTAAATTCTATGCTTATGAAGAAAAATTCAGGCCCTGGGCAATTGCTGGACTTGTCTTTTTCCTGTTAGAATGGGCACTCAAAAATACGCTGTTTAAAAGTTTTATTTAAAAAAAACATGATTCAATTCGATCAGAAAATATATTTTTATGCCTTGCTGCTATTGCCCATAATGCTATTGGTGTTTTTGGGGGTACAGCTTTGGAAAAAAAAGACCCAAAGGAGTTTTTCAGATGGGCTTCTCCTAAATAGATTGGCCCCAAAAAAGTCAGCCTTTAAAGCGCCCCTTAAATTTTCCTTACAACTTCTTGGTGTCGCGGCAATTGTGATTGCCTTAGTGAATCCAAAGGCTGGAACAAAGCTAGAGACCGTAAAAAGAGAGGGAGTAGACATTGTATTCGCTGTAGACGTCTCCAAAAGTATGTTGGCAGAAGACATTGCGCCCAACAGAATGGAAAAAGCTAAGCGCCTGGTTTCAGAGATAATCAATGAACTGGCCAGTGATCGTATTGGAATAATTGCATATGCCGCTCAGGCATATCCCCAGTTACCTATCACGACAGATTTTGGCGCAGCAAAAATGTTTCTTCAAGGGATGAATACAGACATGCTTTCTTCGCAAGGAACTGCCATTTCAGATGCTATTGAACTGGCTACTACTTATTACAACGATGCAGCTCAAACAAACAGGGTGCTTTTTATAGTCTCTGATGGAGAAGATCATTCAGAAGGTGGAGCCGTTAATGCAGTATCAAAAGCGACTGAAGCAGGGATTAAAATATTCACTATTGGTGTTGGAACAGAAAAAGGAGCCCCTATACCAATCAAGAAAAAAGGCATTGTAGAAAGTCTGAAAAGAGATGCGGAAGGGGAAGTTGTTATCACAAAAAGAAATACAGAAACATTGTTTGAAATAGCCTCAGAGGGAAATGGCATCTATATAGATGGAGAAAATACGGCTTCAGCAGTAGCGATCATAAAAGAGCAGTTAAATCAAATGGATAAAATGGCTTTTGAAGCAAAGCAATTCTCAGATTATAAAGACCAATTTCAATGGTTTTTAGGCCTGGGCATTTTAATGTTTTTTTTAGATCAAATTATTTGGGAAGGAAAAACAGGGTGGATTTCAAAATTAAATTTATTTAATGAAAAAGAAGATGAGACAGCAGCTTAATAAATTAGGGCTCTTTGGATGTTTAATTCTTGGATTAAGCGCCTATTCACAGGAAGGCAAACAAGATTTATCTGGGACACCCCTTGAAAACAAGAAGGAAGTGGCGGCAAAACCTATAGACACTAAAAAGGTCATAGAGGCACAAAACCTTACTTATAAAGGAAATGAATCCTTATCCAATAATGCGTTTGTAGCTGCTGAAAAATCCTATAGAACAGCGATTGGAATTAATCCTGAAGACGCAACACCTGCCTATAATTTAGGAAGTGCTCTCTACCAAAAAGAGGCTTTTGAAGAAGCCTTAACCCCATTAAAAAAAGCGGTTATTGCAGGAAAAAACAAGCAGGAAAAACACACTGCGCTTCACAACTTAGGAAATACTTTCATGAAAAATAAAAGCTATGAAAAAGCTGTGGAAACCTATAAAGAAGCCTTGAGAAATGAACCAACAGACAACGAGACACGGTATAATTTAGCCATTGCCAAAGAAATGCTCAAAAAGGAAAAACAAGAGCAAGATAAGGACCAGGACAATAAAGATCAAAAAGACCAAGATAAAAAAGACCAGGAAGACCAAGAAAATAAAGACAATAAAGACCAGGAAGGGGATCAGAAAAAAGATCCAAACGGCGATCCTGATAAAGGAGACGGTGAAAAAAAAGACGAAGATTCCGCACCAAAAGACCCTGAAAAAGAAGAACAGAAAAAAGGGGATGGTGAAGATAAAAAAGAAACCCCTCAAAAACCCAAAGAAGACCAAGGGAAACCAGAGGAACGCAAAAGTCAGCTCTCCCCACAACAAATTCAAAACTTGCTAGATGCCATGCAGAACGCAGAGAAAAAATCTCAAGAAAAACTGGAGGGTAAAAAAGTGAAAGGGGCTCCTGTAAAAACTAAAAAAGATTGGTAATGTCCTTAATTGCAAAAACATATTTGTTTCTTTTACTAGGTATAACCACCATCTTTGGAGGAGATTCATGGCGAGAAAAACAAGAGCCTGTAAGCTTTAAAATGGTGCTGAGTAAAAGCAGCATGGGTATAAACGAACGCATTCGAGTAGATTTTGTAATGAACAAAGATGGAGACAACTTTGTCCCGCCATCTTTTGAAGGTTTTAAGGTAGTCATGGGGCCTTCTCAAGCCATAAGTTCATCTTGGGTAAACGGTGTAAGGAGTTTTTCAAAAACTTTTTCATACACCATTGCACCCACTAGAAAAGGAAATTTAACCATTGCACAAGCTCAAATAGAAATAGACGGAACTAGCTATAAAACATCTGCTCAAAAAGTGACTGTAACAGATGCGGTCAAAAAGCCAAGTGAAGACATGACGGCAGAAGATGTAGCCAATGAAAACCTATATCTAGTAGCAGAGGTCTCTAAAACCAATCCTTACCTTAATGAGATGGTCACCGTGATTTACAAACTATATGTAGGTGCAGATATCAGTGTGACAAACTTTAGACCCATAGACAACCCCACCTTTAATAACTTTTGGAACCAAGACATTCCTGTCACTCAGTACACCTTTCAATCTGGAACATACAACGGAAAGCCTATGCAATATGTAGCCCTTAAAAAGGTGGTATTGTATCCTCAAAAAACAGGAGAACTTCAATTAGAACCCTTGGCTTTAGATGTCACCGCAGAGGTGCCCACCAACAGAAGGGACTTCTTCGGGGGAAGACTGTATGCGCAAACCAATAAAACGGTTACAGCTGGGAATAGAACCATACAGGTAAAACCCTTGCCTGAAGCAGGTAAACCGGCTTCGTTTAGTGGGGCGGTAGGAAAATTTGATTTTTTTGTAAGAACTTCTAAAAACATATTGAATGCCAATGAATCTCTTCAGGCTGTGGTAGAAGTGAATGGAAATGGAAACTTAAAATTATTTAAAGTGCCTGAACTTAAACTTCCAGCGGCACTAGAAGTATATGAACCAGAATTTGAAGAGAAAATTACAACGAATTTATCAGGGATGCGAGGTAAAATCAGTAATAGCTATACCGTAGTACCTGCATACAAAGGAAAATACCCTATTCCTTCTGTCGCTTTTAGTTATTTTGATCCTTCTTTGGAAAAATACATTACCCTAGATGCTACGCCAGTAGTTGTTAATGTTATTGAGGGTCCTACGTACAATGAAAACCCCAAAAATGAAAATAATACGGTGACTACTGCAACCAAACAAGCCGTAGCAGAAAACAATGCCTTTGGGTTTATTAAAACAAAAACAACGCTAGTTCCATTAGTACAAAGCGCATTCTTTAACGGCAAAACTTTTTGGTTGTTATACATACTCCCTTTCGCTTTACTACTACTAACGGTATTAACACACCGATTCATCACAACTAAAAAAACGGACCAAGCGTCTGCTTTGAGCAAGAGATCACAACGATTGGCTAAAAAATTCCTCTCAGAAGCCAAAGGAAAAAAAGCAAACAAAGACGCTTTTTATGTAGCCCTTGAAAAAGGATTACAGCTCTACCTAAAAGGAAAATTAAAATTAGGCAATGCAGATTTTAACAAAGAAAATATCTATAATATTTTTAACAAAAAATCTATTTCAAAAGAAACCACAGGCCTATTAATTACATTATTAGAGCATTGTGAAGCCGCAAGATACAGCCCTTTTACAGCCGTTGAAATTGAAGCAGACTATCTAAATGCAATAAGCGCAATAAGCCAATTAGATACACAGTTATAATGGTAAAATTATGGTTCACGATGAAAAAAAACACCTCTATGAAGCCTAATTACAAATCAAATGCCTCTAGACATACACTTAAAGCACACACTAATTGGCTTGTGTTCTTTTGGCTTTTCACCCTAGTCACTATGTTTCCTGTGGCAGCACAAAATGACACACAAAATAGTTTATTAAAAGGCACAACCGAAAAAAACCAGGAGGTCAAAAATGAAGGAATTGTAAATAAATACAGCCAAGAAACTGCTTTTTTTAATGCCGCTACCCAAGCCTATAACGAATCTAATTTTCAACTAGCCATAGATTATTATGAAAAAATAATTGCTGCTGGTTACCACAGTGCAGAATTGTATTACAACCTAGGGAATGTGTATTACAAACAAAATGACATAGCGTCAAGCATCTATTATTTTGAAAAATCTCTTCTGCTAAACCCAAATGACCAAGAAGTGATTAAAAACTTGGGGTTTGCCCAAAAAATGACCATAGATGCCATTCCTTCTAAAGAAGTCAATGGTATTGGAAAAGCCTATTTAAAACTTATTAAGTCCCAAAGTGAAAATCAATGGGGGTTTTTCTGTATCCTTTTGGCCTGTATTTCTGTAACACTTTATTTATTGTACTATTTCGCCAATACCTCTATGGCTAAAAGATTTTTCTTTACCACCTCTATTCTAATGGTTCTATTGAGTGGATTGGCTTACCTAAATGCTTCCTTAGTTGAAAAAGCATCCAAAAAAGACAATCCAGCAATTGTTTTTGAAACAGCTAAAGTACTTTCTGAGCCAAATTCAAACGGTATTGAGGCCTTTGAATTACACCAAGGTACTAAGGTTCAAGTTTTAGAAGGTTTTTCAAATTGGTATAAAATTCAAATTGCAGATGGTCAAATTGGCTGGCTATTACAAAACCAAATTAGGCCCTTAAAAGAATAATACTTTGTTTTATTTTTTTCATCTTTGTAGAAATGTGGTGTAAACAAAATATTAAAATTTGGGTAATTGGAGCATTGTTCTTATGGCTTTTAAGTGCACTTATGCCTGCTGTTTCTGTTTATATTTTTCAAGAAGCTGATCAAATCTCAATGACTGGAACTCTGGAAGAAGAACAACAACAAGAAGAAAAAAAAGAAGAAAATAAAAAAGAGTGGATCTGCTATTATATATTGATTAACCCTACTACAATAACCGCTGCTTCATTGACCCATAGTTCAGTAGTGAAAAAAACCTATAATAGCCCTGCAAATGTAGTTGTGCTTCCCCCTCCAGAGCTAGTATAATACCTCCACAATAACAACTAAACTATTTACTTTTTTTACACCCTATCCCATTAAGGAAATGGGGGTATGTATTATAAAACAACAACAACTTATGTTTAAAAATATCAAACAAGACATACCTGCGAGTATTGTCGTATTCTTCGTTGCGCTCCCACTTTGTTTGGGTATTGCGCTGGCGAGTGGAGCCCCACTTTTTTCAGGTCTTATCGCTGGAATTGTAGGGGGAATCTTAGTGGGATTCTTAAGCGGCTCAGAAATTGGCGTTTCAGGTCCAGCAGCTGGACTAGCTGCCATAGTACTTACAGCAATTGGCACCCTAGGAGGCTTTGAGAATTTCTTATTAGCCGTTGTACTCGGTGGCGCCATTCAAATTGTCTTTGGCTTATTAAAAGCTGGAGTGATCGGGTATTACTTTCCTTCTTCTGTGATTAAAGGAATGCTTACTGGAATAGGAATCATTATCATCCTAAAGCAAATTCCACACTTCTTTGGTTATGACGCAGATCCAGAAGGTGATTTTGCTTTCATGCAAATAGACGGGCAAAACACTTTTTCTGAAATATTAGCACCCTTAAACGGTATTCAGACAGGTCCAACAATTGTCGCTGTAATAGGTTTAGGCGTTTTACTTCTTTGGGATAAAATACTCTCTAAAAAAGGAAAAATATTCACCCTAATACAAGGCCCTTTAGTGGCGGTAGTCATTGGTATTATTTACTTTGTTGTAACCAAAGACAATCAGGCGTTATCTATTAATGCCAGTCATTTGGTTCAAGTACCTGTACCAGAAGATTTGGCCTCATTTAAAGCCCAATTTACAAGCCCTAATTTTTCTGGCATTGGAAACCCAGAGGTTTGGGTAGTGGCATTTACTATTGCTTTAGTAGCCAGTTTAGAAACCTTACTGTGTGTAGAGGCCACTGACAAATTAGATCCAGATAAAAGGGTTACCCCAACCAATCGTGAATTATTGGCTCAGGGTGCTGGAAATATGTTTTCTGGGCTTATTGGGGGGCTTCCTGTAACACAGGTCATTGTAAGGAGTTCTGCCAATATTCAATCTGGTGGTAAGAGTAAATTAGCGGCAATTTTACATGGCTTTTTATTGCTTATATCGGTAATGATCATTCCTAAATTACTCAATATGATCCCCCTATCTGTATTGGCTTCCATATTATTCATCGTAGGGTACAAGCTAGCAAAACCCGCATTATTTAAAAAAATGTACCTTTTAGGATGGAAACAATTTGTGCCATTTATAGTGACTGTAATGGGTATTATTTTTACAGATTTACTCATTGGAATTGCTTTGGGCCTCGCCGTAGGTATTGTGGTTGTTTTGGTTAAAAGTTTTCAAAACTCTCACTTTTTGCACATTGAAGACAACAGCAATGGAAAACATAAAATCAAAATGACTTTGGCAGAAGAAGTTACCTTCTTTAACAAAGGGGCCATTTTAAAAGAATTGGACCAACTGCCTCCAAACAGCCACCTAGAATTAGACGTCAGGAAGACCCGTTTCCTAGATTATGATATTATTGAAATCTTAGAAGACTTTACGGAAAAAGCTGTTCTGAGAAATATAGATATTACATTGGTTTCAGAAAGCGAAACAGTATCTAACCCACAGAGTTTTGTTGCATTTTTTAACCTAAGCCCCAAAAAGGCATAACTAAAACACATCCTATGAAACTAGATAAAGTATTTAAAAATAATGAGGCTTGGATTAAAGACAAACTCAGCACAGATGAGCGCTATTTTGAGGAATTGGGTAAAGGACAAAGTCCAGAATTACTCTACATAGGTTGTTCAGACAGTCGTGTCACTGCAGAAGACCTTATGGGCTTAGGCCCAGGGGAAGTTTTTGTGCACAGAAATATTGCCAATATGGTGATTAGTATTGACCTCAACGTCATGTCGGTTGTCAATTACGCTGTAGACCATTTAAAAGTAAACCACGTAGTGGTTTGTGGCCATTATGCTTGTGGCGGGGTCAAAGCAGCCATGCAATCTGCAGACCTAGGAATTTTAAATCCATGGCTCAGAAATATAAGAGATGTGTACAGAATTCACAGAAATGAACTAGAAGCTATAACAGATGAAGACAAGCGATACGATCGTTTGGTAGAACTCAATGTACAGGAGCAGTGCGTTAACTTGATCAAGACAGCTGCAGTACAAAAAGCAGCTAGAGATAGAGGTTTAAAAGTACACGGATGGGTATTTGACGTTCATACAGGAAAGCTCATAGACCTCAAAATAGACTTTGAGGGAATTTTAAAGAACATCATGGAAATATACCATTTAGATTAAACAAAAAAACTGCGTGTTGTATTAATAGCCATCGCTTTGCGATGGCTATTTTTTTTATTGTCTTGAATACCACAAGGGTTTTCAAAAATAAAACCCATTTGATTGGCTAGAAAATCTTAAATTTGTCCCTTAATCTTAAGCGCCTAAAAAGCCTGAAGAAATAGTACATGATAGACCAATTAGAAAAATACATAGAAAGGGTAAAAGCGTTTGAATCAAAAGATCCAGGGGCTATTGAAGCATTTAGAATAGAGTTCTTGGGGAAAAAAGGGGTCTTGACAGACCTTTTTACAGCCTTCAAATCTGTTCCAAACGAAGAAAAAAAAGTGTTTGGTCAAAAGCTCAATGAATTAAAAATTGCTGCTACAGAAAAGATCAGTACCCTTAAAGAAGCTATAGAGGAAACAGCTACTGTCTCAGGTCTGTACGGAGACTTAACCAGGCCTGGAAGCCCCCTTGAAATAGGTTCTAGACACCCAATTTCTATTGTAAAGAATCAAATAATTGATATTTTTTCTCGTATTGGATTTAATGTGTCTGAAGGTCCAGAAATGGAAGATGATTGGCATAATTTCACTGCCTTAAACCTGCCCGAATACCATCCAGCAAGAGACATGCAGGACACCTTTTTCATTCAAACAGATCCAGATATTCTCCTTAGAACACACACTTCTTCTGTTCAGGTACGGTATATGGAAAACAATAAACCTCCTATTAGAACAATCTCTCCAGGAAGGGTCTTTAGAAATGAAGCCATCTCTGCCAGATCCCACTGTTTCTTTCATCAGGTAGAGGGCTTGTATATAGACAAAGACGTCTCTTTTGCAGACTTAAAGCAAACCTTACAATACTTTACAGAATCCTTATTTGGCAAATCTAAAATTAGGCTCAGACCCTCTTACTTTCCTTTTACTGAACCCAGTGCAGAGGTTGACGTTTATTGGGGTTTAGAGACAGAAACAGATTATAAAATGACCAAAGGAACCGGTTGGCTAGAAATTATGGGCTGTGGAATGGTAGATCCTAATGTACTTAAAAACTGTGGGATTGATCCAGAAGAGTATTCTGGTTTTGCCTTTGGAATGGGGATAGACAGAATTGCCTTATTACTACACCAAATATCTGACATTAGATTACTCAGTGAAAATGACATTCGTTTTCTCTCCCAATTCAAGGGTAGTTTTTAAAGTAAAAAACTATTCGCCCCAATCCTTAAAAGGAAATTGGCTTAGAGATGCATTGTAATATTTCTTGTCACCTGTAACCTCTGCGCCCAACCAAGCTGGTTTTTCAAAAACCTGATCGGAATCAGACAATTCTACCTCTGCTATTATAAGGCCTAGATTGCGTCCATAAAAAACATCTACCTCAAAATGGATTGTTCCTATTGGGACCACATATCTGGTCTTTTCTATAGTACCTGGCAAACAAAGTTTAAACAGTGCTTCTGCAGCTTCTTTTGATAAAGTGTTTTCCCATTCAAATCTAGAAATACCGCCATCTGTAGAAATACCTTTAACGGTTATAAATCCAAGGTGCTCCTCTACCCTAATACGAACTGTTCTGTTGGGATCTGTAGACAAAAAACCCTGCTTAATAGTTCTACTAGTCACAGCTTCATTTTCAAACCTATGGTCTTTAACTAAAAATTTACGTTCTATTTCAATCATGGAATGTGGTATAAAAAAGGGCCTATCTAAAGCTCATAAAACACAGAAGACAAATAGCTAAAAAAGCATTAATTAAATAAAAAAACGCTTAAAATGCGCTATATAGAGCTAAAAAGATTGAAAAATGATTAATAATTGGCTATTTCTATCAGTTTAGATGAGGTGACTTTTCTCGCATCATAAGGCGTATTGGCCAACCATATCATGGCTTTTGATATGTCTGCAGCTTGAATGGGCTTGTATTCTTTTAAAGGTCCCTTCCAAATAAAAAACAAGGCCCGCATAAGTCCTTTCCCAATAAGTTCTACCAAACGAAATTCTTTTCTTTCACCCAAAATAACGGAGGGCTGTACAAAGTGAATCTTTGGAAGATCCAATGCTTCTAATTCATCCTCCATTTCTCCCTTCATCTGGCTATAAAAATTCTTAGAATGAGCATTTGCTCCTAAAGAAGACACCACAACTACCGCCTCAAAACGAGCCTCTTTAGCTTGTGAGCAAGCCAATAAAGGTAGCGCAACATCTACTTTTTTATAGTCCTCTATCTTTGGTGTTTTGGCTTTTGTACTGCCCAAACAACAATACAAATGGTCTCCATTAATAGGGTGCTCCTTAAGGCCTTTTTCAAGGTCCGCATAAAGGGTTTCCTTAATCTTATAATGATCAAAATCTAAAGGATTCCTCCCTATAATATGTATTTGTTCATACCTGTAATCTTGTAAAAGTTGTAAGACCAATAATTTTCCTACTACTCCTGTAGCCCCAAGTACTACTGCTGTTTTTCCCATTTGAACCATTAGGTAAATATACGCTTTTGTTCGCAGATGTTGTTGGAATCTATATCTTTGAAAAAAGCAGTTTAATGTCTCTGGAGCCACCGTTTAGAAAAATTATACATGTAGACATGGACGCCTTCTTCGCTTCCGTTGAACAACTGGACCAACCCGAGCTAAGGGGCATTCCACTGGCCGTTGGAGGCGGAGGCAAAAGAGGGGTCGTTGCAGCCGCTTCATATGAGGCTAGGGCATTTGGAGTACGTTCTGCCATGTCAGGAATAATGGCCTCTAGGCTGTGTCCCCAGCTTATCTTTGTCCCCCCAAGATTTGAGCGCTACAAAGAAGTGTCCGCACAAATAAGCACTATTTTTCGCCAACACACAGACCTGGTTGAGCCCCTATCCTTAGATGAAGCTTACTTAGATGTCACCCACCATAAAAAAGGAAACCCCTCTGCAAGCCTTATTGCTTCTGAAATTAGAACGGAGATTTTAAAGCTTACTGGGCTACATGCCTCTGCCGGAATCTCCATCAATAAATTTGTAGCAAAAATTGCCAGTGACATTAATAAACCCAACGGACAAAAGACCATTCCTCCAGAAGAGGTCCTTTCTTTTCTGGAAAATTTAGACATTAGAAAATTCTTTGGGATTGGCAAAGTGACCGCAGATAAAATGTATGGATTGGGCATTTTTACCGGAGCAGACTTAAAATTAAAATCAGAAGACTTTCTTGAGACCCATTTTGGAAAAAGTGGACGTTATTTTTATCGTGCTGTAAGGGGCGTGCACCACAGTGAAGTAAGCCCAGAGCGAATTCAAAAGTCTGTTGGCGCAGAGCGAACTTTTAATGAAAACATAAGCAGTGAAGTGTTTTTAGAAGGTAAAATAATCGCTTTAGCAGAAGAACTTTCTAAAAGGTTGGGGCGCAGTAAGCTTTCTGGAAAAACAATCACTTTAAAACTAAAATATGCAGACTTTAATACCCAAACTAGGTCCAAAACACTGCCTTATTTTATAGCAGACAAAGATTTGATTACAGCAGCAGCTACAGAATTACTGTATCAAGAGGTATTGAGTAATTCTGTGCGTTTGCTGGGGATCTCTATGGGAAAACTCAACAATGAAAAAAAAGAAGCAATTAAAGGACCGCCTGTGAGTGTTCAATTAAATATTGATTTCTAAAGCTGCTGCCTGTTGCTCCCTTAACAAAAAAAGTCCCTTGAATGTGATTCAAGGGACTTTTTAATGACTCAATAGGGCTATTACTATATAGAAGAAACCCTTAGGGTATTGACCATACCTCTTTCCTTTATAGGCATAGAAGCTAAGTTAATGATGGTGTCGCCTTCTGAAACATAGCCGGCCTTTTTAGCCATTTCATTTAAATCTAAAATGGTCTGGTCGGTAGAAACCATGCTGTCATAATAAAAAGCTTGAACCCCCCACAACAAATTCAACTGTGTTAAAATACGTTTGTTAGAGGTAAATACTAAAATATGTGCAGACGGTCTCCAAGCAGAAATCTGATACGCAGTATAACCACTGTTTGTAAGTGTTGAGATAGCAGCAGTGTTCATTTCATTGGCCATAATAGCCGCATGGTAACAAACAGACTTAGTCACATATCTCCTACTTAAATTTACTGGCGGCGTTAACGGCACTCGAATGAGTTCAGAATGCTCTACTGCACGAAGAATGCTGCTCATTTTTTCAATCACTTGAACAGGATATTGTCCTACAGAGGTCTCTCCTGAAAGCATTACTGCGTCTGCACCATCCATAACGGAATTGGCTACATCATTTACCTCTGCTCTAGTTGGCGTAAGACTGTCTATCATAGTCTCCATCATCTGAGTAGCAATAATAATAGGCTTACGTGCCTGTTTGGCTTTAAGGACCAATTGCTTTTGAATGAGTGGTACTTCCTCTGCAGGAATTTCTACCCCTAAATCTCCTCTAGCCACCATTAAGGCGTCTGTATATTCAATGATTTCGTCAATGTTATCAATGGCCTCAGGCTTTTCAATCTTAGAAACTATCGGAATTTTCAAATCCGTATGCTTGGCAATTAATTCCTGTAAATCTTTTAAATCTTGGCTAAAACGCACAAAAGATAAAGCGATCCAATCTACCTTCTCTCCTATGGCAAAAATGGCATCTTCTATATCCTTTTCCGTTAATGCTGGAAGGGAAATTTTAGTGTTTGGTAAGTTTACCCCTTTTTTAGATTTTAAAGGACCCCCTTGAACTACTTTAGTAACCACCTCATCTTTGCCGTTGGTACTCACTACCTCAAATAGCAATTTACCGTCGTCTAACAAGACTTTCTCGCCCACTTTTACGTCCTGAGGAAAACTGTCATAAGTCATATAAGCCCTAGTGGCTGTTCCAACAAATGGCGCTCCTGTAGCAAAAGTCACTTGATCTCCTGGGGATACTACAATACCCTCTTCCATAACCCCTACACGAAGTTTAGGGCCCTGTAAATCTGCTAGAATAGACGTGTAAACACCCAATTCATCATTGAGTTCTCGGATCATTTTAATTCGGGCACTCACATCAGAATAATCTGCGTGAGAAAAGTTAATTCTAAACACATTTACCCCTGCAAGAATCATATCCCTAAGGACAGACTTAGTACTGGTTGCAGGGCCTAAAGTGGCTACTATTTTTGTTTTTTTTGCGCTTGGCATATTAAAAAATTAAGTTATTTTTTGACTTTAATTGACTTTGGTCCACAGTAAATGCAGTAACTATCACGGGCAACTGCTTTAATTTAATGACCAGTTCTTTTATATTTAAAAATCCTTGTTCTTCTATTTTTAGAAAAAAATCAACCCCTTTGTGTTCTGGAATGAGGCACTGCTTTTTTTCTAAGGCGGCATTAGTAAAAAGATCTTGGGTGGCTAGATGTTGCAAACTCAAGTGTTTGTTAGACAAAAGTGTCCAATACGAATCTGAGCTTATGTCATGCCAATCAAACACAGAAAACGTCGCATCTGTATTGAGGTCTAGGTCTCTTTTATGTCTTTTAAATTTTGTCTTTAGATGTTTGTTCAACCAATAAGCCACTGCGAAATCATCCAATGAAGTGTGCAGTGCTATGAGTACATATTCAGACTCATAAAAATCCATTGAAATTTTATGGAGTGCCGTCATATTAAAAATCTAAACAGACAAATATAGATAATCTCCCTTTTCTACAAGCAGACTGGCATGTCTAATCTGATTAAAAAAATTACGAAAACGTTTGCAGTCGCCTTTTTAAGCGTCTATTTTTTCTTGAAGGGCAAAAAAGGCTCTTTTTGCCGCCTGCTCCTCTGCCTTTTTCTTGGAAGGTCCACGGCCTTTTGAAATAACCTTTTTATTTATAGCCAGCCGTACAGAAAAATGCTTGATCGGATCATTCCCGCTGTCTTCAAAAATTTGAAAATTAAAGGTCTTTTTTTCTTTTTGACACCATTCTATCAATAGACTTTTATAAGAGGTTACCTTGCCTTCAAGTTTGGCTAGGTCTACATGGGGTTCAATAATTTTAAGGTAAATAAAGTTTTCACAGTATTTATAGCCCCTGTCTAAATAAATAGCCCCTACCAAAGCCTCGAAAACATTGCCGTGAACATTGTCTCCAAAATGGTCTTTATGCACTTTGCTGTCTACAAATGACAGTAAATTAAGTTCTTTACCCAGTTCATTTAAATGTTCTCTACTGACAATCTTAGAACGCATTTTTGTGAGATAACCCTCGTCTGCTGCAGGGACTTCGTTGTAGATATATTTAGAAATAATAGCCCCCAACATAGCGTCTCCTAAAAACTCTAGGCGTTCATAATTTAATGGGTTTCCTTGGGGATCTTTCAAGTGAAGAGACCGGTGAATAAAGGCTTTTTTATAAATAGATAAGTTCTTGGGTTTAAAACCGAGTATATTTCGCATCCCTGTAAAAAAATTCCCATCCTCTTTGGAATGGGAATTGAATATATAGGGGCGTAATCCCATATTAAGCTTTAAATTTTTTAAACAGTACACAGGCATTGTGCCCACCAAAACCAAAGGTATTACTCATGGCTACATTTACTTCTCTTGCTTGCGCTTTATTCAGCGTAAGATTTAGGCTTGGATCAATATTAGGATCTGCGGTAGTGTGGTTAATCGTTGGAGGAACCAAACTGTATTTCATAGCCAAAATAGACGCAATAGCTTCTATGGCTCCAGCCGCACCTAACAAGTGACCTGTCATAGATTTGGTGGAGTTAATATTAATACTCGCTGCATGGCTTCCAAACACTTTGCTAATGGCTTTTAATTCTGCCACATCTCCAAGTGGTGTAGAAGTCCCATGAGTATTTATAGCGTCTACTTGGTCAGGAGTCATTCCTGCATCTTTTAAACAGTTTTCCATAACACGAACCACGCCTATTCCTTCCGGATGTGGTGCAGTCATATGGTGTGCGTCTGAGGTCATTCCACCACCCATTACTTCACAGTAAATCTGAGCACCCCTAGCGACAGCGTGTTCGTATTCTTCCAAGATTAAAGCGCCAGCGCCTTCTCCTAAAACAAAACCGTCTCTATTGGCGTCAAATGGCCTAGAAGCTGTTTCTGGACTTTCATTTCTAGTAGAAAGGGCATGCATGGCGTTAAAACCACCCATTCCAGCAATCGTTACAGCTGCCTCGCTTCCTCCAGATACAATCACATCACAATGGCCTAAGCGTATGTAATTAAGCGCGTCTATAAGGGCGTTCGAAGAAGAAGCACAAGCAGAAACAGTCGCGTAATTAGGTCCCATAAATCCATGCTTAATGGAAATATTTCCCGGAGCGATGTCTGCGATCATCTTTGGAATAAAGAAAGGATTAAACCTCGGTGTTCCGTCGCCTGCAGCGTAATTGAGGACTTCGTTTTGAAATGTCTCTAGCCCGCCAATTCCAGCACCCCAAATTACTCCTATCCTGAATTTATCCATGCTGTCTAATGGAAGAGCGGCATCGGCGATAGCCTCATCAGCAGCCACCATCGCATACTGGGCAAACTTGTCTAGCTTCCTTGCTTCTTTTCTATCAAAAAAATCTTCTGCATTGTAGCCCTTGAGTTCACAAGCAAATTTGGTTTTAAAATGGGTATTGTCAAAATGAGTAATAGGGCCTGCGCCACTTTTACCTGACTTTAGGCCTTCCCAGTAGGAGGCTACATTGTTACCTATGGGCGTTAATGCACCCAATCCAGTAACTACTACGCGCTTTAGTTGCATGTAATTTGTTTTAGTTTTATTACAGAATACAAAGGTAATTTAAAAAAAATTATCCATGCAGTTTACAACCACATGGATAATTTACAATGTTTTAATATATCGTGAAATTACTTAGCTCCTTCGATATAAGTGATGGCTTGACCCACAGTGGCTATGTTTTCTGCTTGGTCATCCGGAATTTGAATATCAAATTCTTTTTCGAATTCCATAATTAACTCAACAGTGTCCAATGAATCGGCCCCAAGGTCGTTGGTGAAACTTGCTTCAGTTACAACTTCGTTTTCGTCAACGCCTAACTTATCTACGATAATGGCCTTTACTCTTGATGCAATGTCTGACATAATAATTTGGTTTTTAAATTTTATATGTTTGCAAAAATAAAAAACTTTGCATTAATAACACGATTTGTGTCCAAAATGTATCGTATTTTTAATCTTTAATCAATAACTACCCCTATTTCAGGCCCTTTTCAAGGAAGAAAACGCATAAATAAAATGAAAAACATTGCACTATTGGCCTCTGGAGCCGGCTCTAACGTCCAAAATATTGCGCATTATTTTGCAAATAAGCCTGAAGTGAGAATTTCACTAGTCATTACAAACAACCCTAATGCTGGCGTTATAGAAAAGTGTAAAAACCTAGATATTCCGCTAATTTACTTGTCAAAAGCGGGGTTTCTAAATGAAAACACCTTATTAAACACCCTAAATGGTTTTTCTATTGACCTGATTGTCTTGGCGGGATTCCTTTTAAAAATTCCAGATACACTGGTCCAAGCATTTCCCAATAAGATTGTCAATATTCACCCTGCCCTACTGCCTAAATTTGGTGGGAAAGGAATGTATGGAATGCATGTGCACAGGGCGGTAAAGGAAGCCGGAGAAACGGCCTCTGGAATTACCATTCACTACGTGAACGAACACTACGACCAAGGGGGAGTTATTTTTCAGGCCAAAACAGCTCTAAATAAACAAGATACTCCAGAAGATATTGCCAAAAAAGTACAGGCTCTAGAAGCCTTACATTTTCCCGCCACAATAGAAAAACTATTAGATGCATAAAGCAGACGTTCATGTCTATACTGACGGTGCAGCCAGTGGAAACCCTGGTCCAGGAGGCTATGGAATTGTCATGGAATGGGTAGGCACCCCTTATAAAAAAGAATTTTCCCAAGGCTTTACCCACACCACCAACAACAGAATGGAATTGTTAGCGGTCATAGAGGCCCTTAGAAAACTTAAAAAAGCCCCGCTTAAAGTGCTGGTGTTTACAGACTCTAAATATGTGGTAGACGCTGTAGAGAAAAAATGGCTTCAAAGGTGGGTGAAAACAAACTTTAAAGACAAGAAAAATGTGGACCTATGGAAGGCTTTTTTAAAAGAATACCCCAAGCATGAGGTGCGTTTTCAATGGATAAAAGGACACAACAACCACCCTCAAAACGAACGTTGTGACGTGCTTGCAGTAGCCGCATCTAAGGGAAAAGATTTGTATATTGACAGTGGTTTTGTGAAAACCACTTAAAATGAATTAAAAAACCAAAAACTGCATAGACCACTAGGTATAGGTTCCTTATATTTGCACTTAAATTTAAATAATGGGTAAATTATTAGTTGTAGGAACAGTCGCTTTTGACGCCATTGAAACGCCATTTGGAAAAACAGATAAGATTTTAGGCGGTGCAGCCACCTATATTGCGCTTGCTGCAAAAAATGTTGCCACAATAGACGCTGCGGTGGTCTCTGTAGTTGGATCAGATTTTCCAGACGCCCATTTACAACTTTTAAGAAACCGAAATGTAAATATTTCTGGCCTTGAAATTGTGCCCAACGGAAAAACATTTTTCTGGAGTGGCAAATACCACAATGATTTAAATGTGAGAGACACTTTAGCCACAGAGTTGAATGTCTTGGCAGATTTTAAACCAGTTGTTCCTGAAGCCTATAAAGACGCTGAAATTGTGATGCTGGGTAATTTGCACCCAGGTGTGCAATTGAGCGTGATTGAACAAATGGTTAAAAAACCTAAACTCATCGTGCTAGACACCATGAATTTTTGGATGGACCACACCCTAGACCTGCTAATGGAGGTCATAAAAAAAGTAGACGTAATTACCATAAATGACGAAGAGGCCAGGCAATTGAGTGGGGAATATTCGCTGGTAAAAGCAGCCGCTAAAATTCATGAGATGGGACCCGCTTATGTCGTGATTAAAAAAGGGGAGCACGGCGCCTTACTGTTCCACAACAAGCAAGTATTTTTTGCTCCTGCCCTTCCTTTAGAAGAAGTCTTTGACCCTACTGGAGCAGGAGATTCATTTGCAGGTGGCTTTGTGGGCTATTTGGCACAGAGTGAAAATATTTCTTTTGAAAACATGAAAAATGCCGTAATTCACGGATCAAATATTGCCTCTTTCTGTGTCGAGAAATTCGGAACAGAAAGGTTGATTGATTTAGACCCTCAGGAACTTAAAGACAGGTTAAAACAATTCATTGCTTTAACCCAGTTCGACATAGACCTTGCTTAATTCGTACCTAACATAACTACGCCTGAAAAGGCCCAGATGCATCTATTATGAGCGACGCCATTAAACACGAATGTGGAATTTCATTAATCAGGCTCCTAAAGCCTCTCGAGTATTATAAAGAAAAATACGGCACCGCCTTTTACGGGGTAAACAAAATGTACCTCATGATGGAGAAGCAGCACAACAGGGGCCAAGACGGTGCTGGTTTTGCAAGTATTAAATTAGATATGCCGGCCGGCTCAAGGTATATGAGTAGGGTTCGCTCAGCGGAACAACAACCCATACAAGATATCTTTGCGCAGATTAACCAACGCATTAGTAGTGAGCTACAGGCCAATCCGGAATACCAAGACAGCGTAGCCTTACAAAAACAACATGTTCCTTATATTGGAGAATTGCTTTTAGGACACGTACGTTACGGTACTTTCGGAAAAAACTCCATTGAAAGTGTACATCCTTTTTTAAGACAAAACAACTGGATGCACAGAAACCTCATTGTGGCAGGTAACTTTAATATGACCAATGCCAAAGAGCTTTTTGAGAATTTAGTGACCCTAGGGCAACATCCTAAAGAAGACGCAGACACAGTGACTGTTATGGAAAAAATAGGTCATTTCCTGGACGACGCCGTAGCCAAATTATACAAGCAAATTAAAAAAGAAGGCTACACCAAAATGGAAGCCTCAGCGATTATTGCAGAGCGCCTCAATGTGGCCAAAATATTAAAAAAAGCCTGTAAGAATTTTGACGGAGGTTACGCCATGGCAGGTTTAATAGGCCATGGAGACGCTTTTGTCCTCAGAGATCCTTCAGGGATTAGGCCTGCGTATTACTACGCAGACGAGGAGGTGGTTGTGGTAGCCTCAGAGCGTCCTGCGATTCAAACAGTGTTCAACGTGCCCTTTGAGCAGGTAAAAGAACTGGATCCTGGAAGCGCCATTCTCGTAAAAAAGAATGGCGAGATGAACATCAAACAAATTCTAGAACCTTTAGAACGCAAAGCCTGTTCCTTTGAACGAATTTATTTCTCTAGAGGGAGCGATAAAGAAATTTACCAGGAACGTAAAGCCCTTGGAAAATACCTTTTCCCACAAATTTTAGACAGTATAAAAGGAGACATTAGAAACACCGTATTCTCTTATATTCCCAATACAGCAGAAACCTCATTTTTCGGTATGGTCCGCGAAGCGCAAAACCATATGAACAGAGAAAAAGAGGCGCAAATTTTGGCCATTGGGAGAAACATTACTTCTGCAGAATTACACGAAATATTAGAAGTAAGACCCCGTATAGAGAAAGTGGCTATTAAGGACGCCAAACTCAGGACCTTTATCACACAAGACTCCGGTAGAGATGACCTTGTTGCCCATGTATACGACGTGACCTATGGCTCGGTAAAAACAACAGACAACCTAGTCATTATAGATGACTCCATTGTAAGGGGAACCACTTTGGAGAAAAGTATTTTAAAAATTTTAGACCGCTTAGGCCCTAAGAAAATAGTAGTGGTCTCTTCTGCGCCACAAATACGCTACCCGGATTGCTATGGAATAGACATGGCTAAGCTAGAAGACTTTATTGCTTTTAGAGCCGCTCTGGCACTCCACAAAGACCGCAACACTATGAATGTAGTAGAAGGTATTTATAAAAAATGCCTGTCTCAGTTGGCGTCTAAAGACGCCGATGTCGTTAATTATGTCACAGAATTTTACGCCCCTTTCACTGTGGAAGAAATCTCTGCAAAAATTGGGGAGCTACTCACTGGCCCAGAAATAAAAGCTGAGGTAGAGATTGTGTACCAAACCATAGAAAACCTTCATTTGGCCTGTCCGGAAAACTTAGGAGACTGGTATTTTACCGGAGACTATCCTACTCCAGGAGGAAATAGGGTGGTGAATAGGGCTTTTGTAAACTTTTTTGAGGGTAAAAACGAGAGAGCCTATTAAGAAAGTTCTTTTAAAAGGCCTCAAGAATATTAAATTAAGGGCTAAAATACCATCAAATGTTAAAAAAAAGTGCCGTTCATCGAAAAAACATGTAGATCATCGAGTTTATTTTTTTTTAGCATTAAGAGCAGCTACATTTATGAAACCATAAACAATTAGGTTACGTTCTTGGTAAGATTTGGGGAAAAAGGCGGACAGTTGTCCGCCTTTTTTATGCGATCATTTTATTTTGTCATAGAAATAATTCCTTTTTTAAACTAGATGAATAAAATATTCATAAGGTTATGTTTAATGATAAGAATTTGTCAAAAAATCAATTGATACTTTAAACAAAAATGAGTGGTTTTTAAAATTATTGCTGCTATTGCTAAAATAGATAAGCATATCTAATGGAATCCATAAATAAATAATGTATTTTTGCAGGACCATGGCATAAGTAGGTTAAGTTTATGGTAAGATTTGGGAGAGAAAAGGTGGTGCTTGCACTACCTTTTCTTATATAAAAAAGGCGCGGTTCTTAGAGAACCGCGCCTTTTTTATTAATGCCTATTGCATGACTATTACAGTCAGAAATGGCTTTTAGCGTATTATTTATTCGCTTCGAACAAAGCAGTAGCGTTGGACCAGTTAATCACATTAAAAAATGCATTTACATAATCCGGTCTTCTGTTTTGATAGTTCAGGTAATAGGCGTGCTCCCAAACATCTAAACCTAAGATAGGAAAACCACCACAGCCAATTCCTGGCATGAGTGGATTGTCTTGGTTTGGTGTAGAACACACTTCAAGTTTACCCCCTTTGTGAACACAAAGCCAGGCCCAACCAGAACCAAATCTTGTGGCTGCAGCTTTAGAGAAAGTTTCTTTAAAAGCGTCAAAAGAACCAAAAGAAGCGTCAATTGCAGCCGCTAAATCTCCACTTGGAGTGCCGCCGCCATTTGGCGCCATAGACTTCCAAAAAAGGTTGTGGTTATAAAAACCACCTCCATTGTTTCTTACCGCCCCATTATTGAGGTCTAAATCTGCCAGTATTGTTTCAATAGAAGCGCCCTCCATTGCTGAACCAGCAATAGCAGCGTTTAAATTATTCGTGTATCCTTGGTGGTGTTTACCGTGGTGAATTTCCATAGTACGCGCATCTACATGAGGTTCTAATGCGTCGTGAGCATAATCTAATTGAGGTAATTCAAAAGCCATAATATTTTTTTTTAAGTTTATTGCATATCAAATTTACAATAAGTCTTTGAAAAAGACCCTAAAAATGAATAAGAAGGAGCAAATATGTGTATTTTGCATTAAAAAAGAGGGTGAAAGACAACTTTCTCATTTACAACGCATCTGCAGGGTCTGGAAAAACTTACACCCTTACAAAAGTGTATTTAAAGCTTATTTTGGCACCAAATGCCCACAATAATTTTGGCCACATCCTGGCCCTAACGTTTACCAATAAAGCGGTAAACGAAATGAAGGAAAGGATTCTAACGGGTCTGGCTGATTTTTCTTTAACGCCCTGTCCAAAAAAAAGTGAAGCGCTTTTTTCAGATGTAGTTAAAGAACTGGGTTGTTCTAGAGAGGTGCTTCAAAAAAAGTCCGAAAAAGTCCTGATGCAACTCTTGCATAATTATGCGTTTTTTGAAGTGTCTACTATTGACAAATTCAACCACCGTCTCATTAGAACTTTTGCCAAAGACCTAAAACTTCCTCAAAATTTTGAGGTGCAATTAGACACGGACTTGGTGCTCACAGAGGGCGTAAACGCCCTGATTGATCGGGCCGGAAATGACGCTGCACTCACCGATATTTTAGTGGCGTTCGCCCTAGAGAAAATTTCAGAAGACAAGAGCTGGGACCTGAGTTTTGATTTAAAAAATATAGGTAAATTACTTTTTTCAGACCAACATATAGCCCCCTTAGAACACCTTTCAAATAAGAAATTATCAGACTTTGAAAATCTAAAGAAAACGCTTAAGTCAAAAATTTCTCAAAGCGAACAGGTATTTATGGAAGCGGCAAAAAGTATTAAAACACTGCTGTCAGAAAGTGGTTTAATCCCCACAGATTTTAGCAGACAGTCCTTGCCAAAATTTATAGATAAAATTTTAAGCGGTGCACTTCCAGATACCACCGCCAAATGGATTCAAGAATTTGAAGACACCAAATTATACACCGGAAAAACCCCTGTGGAAGCTCAGGACACTATCATGAGCATTCAGCCACAATTGAGTGGTTTTATGAAGGTTATTTTATTGGCCATAAGCCTTCAATATTTTTACCGTAACGCCCACAAGCACTTGCTGTCCTTGAGGCTTATAAATGCCTTACAATACCAAGTAAAAAGCTATTGTGAAAATCAAGAAATATTACCCATATCCGAATTCAATAAAAAAATACAAGGCGCTATAAAAAACCAATCTGTTCCTTTTATTTATGAAAGAATGGGAGAGCAGTACAGCCATTTTTTTATAGATGAATTTCAAGATACTTCCTCGCTGCAGTGGGACAACCTAAAACCCTTACTGGAAAATGCCGTAGTTTCAGAAGATGAAAAAGGCCAAAGAGGCTCCTTGCTTTTGGTGGGAGACGCCAAGCAATCTATCTATAGATGGCGTGGCGGAAACGCAGAGCAATTCATTGACCTCTATGAAAACAAAGCATTCCCTGCCGCTCAACCAAAGGTGATTAACCTTCCTAATAATTTTAGGAGTCTGTTCGAAATAGTGCAGTTCAACAACCGCTTTTTTAACTATACCGCAGCCTATTTAGAACGAGAAAATTTTGCGTCATTATACCGAGATGGGAGCCACCAAAAGCCTCAAAAGGAAAGTGGTGGTTTTGTATCACTAGAATTCCTAGATGATGATCCGGACAAGGAAGCGCACTATTGCGAAAAGGTATTAGATGCCATAAATGCTTCCTTAGACAAAGGTTTTTCTTATGGAGATATTTGTCTTTTAACCCGCAAAAAAAAACACGGGGTATTACTTGCTCAGTACCTAATAGAAAAACAAATTCCTGTAATTTCTTCAGAATCTTTGCTTTTAGACAACCACCCTAAGGTGCGTTTTCTGGTTCAATTAATTCGCTTTGTTTACCAAGAAACCACCCCTTACCAAGCATACCCACTACTGGCCTATCTGGCTCAGACACAAAATAAAATCTCCGTACATGAGTATATTAAAAAATCTTTGGGGAATGCTTCAGAATTTTTTAAATCCGAATTTGGGTTTAATCCGGAAGCTTTAAATACTGCATCGATCTATGATTTTTGCCTTATGGGCATCCGCTCTTTTTCATTGGCTAATGGAAAAGACGCTTACCTTCAATTCTTTTTAGATGTAGTGTCAGAAGTAAGTTTAAAAGAAGGAGGTGGCCCAAGCGTATTGCTTCAATACTGGGAACAGAAAAAATCTCAATTGAGTGTTTCAGCGCCAGATGGATTAAATGCCATTCAAATACTCACCGTTCATAAAGCCAAAGGACTTGAATTCCCTGTAGTGATTTTTCCATTTGCAGAAACGCCTTTAAAAGAAGAGCGGAACCCTACTTTTTGGCTTCCCGTTCCAAAGGAAGACTTTGATGGTTTTGAATACCTGCTCTTGGCTAAAAATGACAAAATTGCACAATACAACCCATTGTCAAAGCAGATTATTGAAGAAGAAGACCAGCGATTGGTGTTAGACGCGCTCAATATTTTATACGTAGCCCTCACAAGAGCATCACAGGCACTTTTTGTCATTGGCGGGATGGCATTAAATAAAGATGGGAAAGTGAATAAAAACCAATACTCCGGATTGTTAATAGATTACCTCATGGATCAAGGGGAGTGGTCTGCGGAAAAACAGCGCTACACCTTTGGCCACTTTAAGATGCCGGAAGAAACAACAGCAGCCCACAAAAACGATCCTAAAACCATATTTTTTCAATTAACACAAAACACCCATGAGCGTTATGCACTGCTGATGCATCCGCATACTTTTGTTCCAGAGAAAGTATTGCAAGCACAAAACTTGGGACAGCAACTTCACTATTTATTAGAACAACTGGATATTCATCCCTTGGAAAAATCGCTTGAAAAAACAAGTAAAGCTTATCCCAGCGCAGATCTGGGATCGCTTAAAACCCAAGCCGTTGGCATAATCTCACACGAGCACTTGGAAAAATATTATCAAAAAGGGCTTAAGGCCTTTAATGAAAAAGATATTTTTACCCAAAACGGCTCAGTGGCACGACCAGATCGATTGGTTTTTAACGAAAATAAAGTAACGGTAATTGATTATAAAACAGGTGTTGAAAAAGAAGAAGACCAGGTTCAAATAAAAAGTTATGGAGCACTTTTGGAAGAGATGGGCTACCAGGTAGAAAATAAAATTTTAGTCTACGTAGACGGTGCGCGTGTGCTGCCTATATTTGTATGAAAATAAAACAACGGTCATGTATAAAGAAATAGGATCATTCCTAGCAGAAGAGCTAGAACAAATAAAAAAAGACGGTTTATTTAAGAGTGAACGAGTGATAAGCGGGCCACAAGGATCAGATGTATCACTTACGGATGGGTCGCATGTCATTAACCTGTGTTCCAACAACTACCTAGGACTTTCTGCGCATCCTGAGGTCATAAAGGCAGCCAAAGACACCCTAGATTCTCATGGATTTGGCATGTCTTCTGTAAGATTTATCTGTGGCACCCAAGATATTCATAAAACATTAGAGCAAAAAATAGCTTCCTTTTACCAAACAGAAGACACCATTTTATACGCTGCTGCTTTTGATGCAAACGGAGGGCTCTTTGAGCCATTATTTGGACCTGAAGATGCTATTATATCAGATGCTTTAAACCACGCCTCAATTATTGACGGAGTGCGGCTTTGTAAAGCCAAAAGATATAGGTACGCCAATAGTGATATGGCAGACTTAGAAACCCAATTAAAGCAAGCCCAAGAAGACGGTGCTAGATTTAAAATTATTGTAACTGATGGGGTGTTTTCTATGGACGGCTTAGTGGCACCACTAGACAAAATATGTGATTTAGCAGACCAGTACAACGCGCTAGTCATGGTAGACGAATGCCATGCTGCTGGTTTTTTAGGAGCTACCGGAAGGGGGTCTCTAGAAGCTAAAGGCGTAATGGGAAGGGTAGATATTATTACTGGAACCCTTGGAAAGGCCCTTGGTGGCGCCATGGGCGGATACACCACAGGTAAAAAAGAAATCATTGAAATGCTCCGCCAAAGATCAAGGCCCTATTTATTTTCAAACTCTTTGGCTCCAGCTATTGTGGGTGCTTCTATTAAAGTATTTGACATTATAGAAAAAGACACTTCTTTTAGAGACCAACTAGAGGCCAACACACATTATTTTAAAAAAGGGATTAAAGCCCTTGGCTTTGACATTGTGGATGGTGACTCTGCAATTGTTCCTATCATGCTTTACGACGCGCCTTTGGCTCAGAAAATGGCTTTGGATCTTTTAAAAGAAGGGGTTTATGTGATTGGGTTCTTTTATCCTGTGGTTCCCAAAGGAAAAGCAAGGATTAGGGTACAACTCTCTGCGGCACTCAATCAATCTGATCTAGACCAGGCGCTTAAGGCCTTTGAAAAGGTTGGTAAAAACCTTGGGGTCGTTTAAAGGTCGTAAATTGTCGTTAAACTGCAGCTATTGTGCTTGTTTTAAGCTGTTTAATATCTTAGCCTATGAATCTAAAAAATAACCTTATGCGCAAAAACCATTCTTTTTGTACTAGAAAACGCAATAAAAGGGTAGGGGTTGTGGTAAACTAATGTATGCCAAATAAAATATTGTATTAAGCGCCGTTTTAACGGCGCTTTTTATATTTTTAAATAAAGTAAGCCCTTATTAAAATGACCCCATTTCTCGCAGAAATCACTGATAAAATAATTAAGGAAAATCCTGATTTTTCCAATACTATTTGGGTATTCCCAAGTAAAAGAGCAGGGGTTTTTGCGGCAAACTATCTCAAAAAAAACAATTCAAAAACCATTTTTGCGCCTGAGTTTTTAAGTATAGAGGCATTTATTACTCGGCTTGCCGTCATTGAGCCTGCAAGCACTGAAACGTCTCTTTGCCTGTTGTACGAGAGTTATTTAGAGACCGGTATAAAAGACAAAGAGTCCTTTTCTAGTTTTATAGGTTGGGGGACCACCATACTTCAAGATTTTAATGAAATTGATAGATACGGTGTAACCGCTAAAAAATTGTACACCCACATTCAAAACTTACAAGAAGTATCTCACTGGGCCCTGGAAGAAGATAAAACAGAGATGGTAAAAGCGTATTTAAAGTTTTGGGAAATCCTTCCGGAGCTGTATGAGCGTTTCACCAAAAAAATGTTAGCACAAGGCATTGGGCACCAAGGCTTATTGTATAAAAAGGCAAAAGAAAATATAGCGCAATTTTTAATAGACTTACCCGCCACAACATTTTATTTCATTGGTTTTAACGCCTTAAATACGTCTGAATCTGACATTATACAATATATCTTATCTGAAAAAAGAGGGTCTATCTTTTGGGATTTAGACCAATATTTTCTGGAAAACCCCCTACATGAAGCGGGCTATTTTATGAGAAAACACTTGAAAAACTGGCCCTATTTTCAAGAAAGTAAACCAGAGGGGGTTTCTAATAGATACACCTCTACAGAAAAAAAAGTCAATATATATGGTGTCCCAAAGAGTGTTTCCCAGGCGCAATTGATCGGTGAAATTTTAAATGAATTCTCTCAAGAGCAAGTCTTAAATACGGCTATTGTTTTAGGAGATGAGGAACTATTAAACCCTGTCATACACGCTATCCCAAACGGGCTAAAAGCTAATATCACTATGGGAGCGCCCTTGTCTGGTGTTCCTATGGCTACGTTAGTGGCGCATTTATTTGATTTACACACCAACAACTATTCAAATGGTTGGCATATAAAACAGGTTCAGGATGTTTTAACCCATCCCTATATAAAACTTTTAGTAGAAGGAAACCAATACAATGCGGTGAACACATTCATCTACCACTGCCAAAAGCAAAATATTTCAAGTTTAAGTACAGATTATATAAATGCTGCTTTTAATACAAGCCATACAATCATATCCCTCCTTTTTAAGGATAAAGCGAATGTGCCAGCTGCTTTTGTCAGTAGATTTCAAGAATTACTTTGGGTATTAAATGATTTTTCTGAAAAAAATAAACAGCCTCAAATAAGCTCTGAAGTACGCTATTTTATTGAGATTTTTGATGGGCTTAGCGCCCAGTTAACTGCCTTTCCGTTTATAGACAACCTTTCTGGTTTAAAGAAAATATATTTAGAAACCCTTTCTAAAAAAAGACTTTCTTTTAGTGGAGACGCCTTAGAGGGACTTCAATTAATGGGTATGTTGGAGAGTAGAAACCTGGATTTTGAAACAGTCATTATCGCTCATGTAAACGAAGGAATTCTTCCTGGAGGAAAATCCACCAATTCATACATACCACTTTCCCTAAAAAAGATATTTGGACTGCCCAGTTTTAAAGAAAAAGATGCGGTATACGCTTATCACTTTTACAGGTTGTTACAAAGGGCAAAAAACGTATACTTGCTGTACAACACGGCAACAGATGTTTTGGAAGGAGGAGAGCCCAGTAGGTTTGTACATCAATTAAAAACACAAGGGATAGCCAAAGTACAGGTGAATGACCAATTAGCCATGCCTATTTTAGATGCTGTTACTCCTCCACTAATAGAGATTAAAAAAGACCAAAGCGTTATTGATCAATTGCTGCAAAAAGCAAAAAGTGGGTTTTCTCCCTCTGCTTTAAATACCTATATAAGGAACCCTATAGATTTTTATAAACGCTATGTTTTAAAGCTAAAAGATCCTGAAATCCTGGAGGAACTAATCGCTTATAACACTTTTGGAACTATAGTTCACGACAGTTTACAAGCACTTTACACTCCTGCTATTGGTCAAGTATTGACTGAAAACCACTTTAAAGAATTTAATCAGCAACTACCCCATATCCTGACGCACTTTTTTGAAAAACACCACAGCCCCACAAAATCGCTCAAAGGAAAAAACCTCATCGCTTTTTCTGTATTGCTTCAATACCTAAAAGATTTCTTAGAATACGATCAAGAATGCGCTAAAAAAGAACCAATTTATATAGAAAGCCTCGAGAAAGAATACCAAATGACCCTCCAAATTCCAGGTGTTTCTGAAAGTGTTTTATTCAAAGGTAGTTTAGACCGGGTAGACAAAAGAAATGGTGTGACCCATATTATTGATTTTAAAACGGGTGCGGTTAAACCCACTGATTTAAAACTCAAGGACTGGGACGGTTTAAACAATAGCCCAGAGAGAGCCAAAGTCCTTCAGCTACTCTCCTACGCACTTTTATATTCCCAAAATCATGGAAACACTCCTGTTAAAACAGGTATCTATAGTTTTAAAAACACCCAGGATGGCTATATGTTCTTTGAAGACACGCTTAAGCCCTCAAACAAAAACATTGTAGCAGAAGATACTTGCAATGCGTTCAAAGAAGTGCTTGTTGGCATACTTCAAGAGCTCTTTAATATAGAAACGCCTTTTGTGGAGAAAGAAGTTTAGGGCTTAAAATCAAGACTACACTCAAGAATTTGTCTTTGAATTCACAAAACTAAATCAGTCGTTAATTTCTTTTATCTTTTTTGTGATTTTTTAAAACAATCTTAAAATAGAAAAAAATATAGACTACAAAAACTACAACACCAACGGTGAACATTAATTGATTTTTCATAATTTTTATTTATCGTCTCTTCTTCTTTGTCTTAAAGCAACAGAAAAAGCTAAAATAGTAACTGGCCAAAGCCCTACATAAATACCTTCTAATTCATTTCCAGAAAACCACAAAAAAATGGAATAAAGAAAACTTAAAAAAGCCAATATTATCGGGTAATATTTTTCTAAAAATTTCATAGGAATTAATTTTTTATTAATTTAAGAAAAAATGTTTAAAATAAATTATAAAGTGATTCTTTCTGATAAATTAAATATTTTAAGAATTATTAGTCCAAAAACAACACTAGATATAATTAATAACACATTTGTTAAGCCTACCGTTCCAAAAGAAAGTCTCATTAAAATGGTACATATAATAAAGCCGGTATTTCTAATAATTTGGGTGTATTTCTCAGTGTATTGAAAAGAAATTAATAAAATAAAAACGTCTGCCAAGATTAGAAGCTCAAAGAAGTCGTTGTAAAATATAGTGTTTATGTTTACAGGTATTAGGCTGTTGGTTATATGAAACAACCAATTAAAAAAACTGTAGCCGGACATTAATAATAAGCAGAACAATAAAACCAAACTAATGGCTTTTTTAGAAACCACAAATCTTTCAATTTTTTCACTCATTGGTTTGATTATAATTCCTTCCCTGTCTTTATTAAAGAGGTAGATTAAAAAATACAGCATTAAAACGCCTAATAAATCATAGATTAAATTAAGGTTTACTTGGGTCGAAATCCAATCTGCTTCTAAATTCACTTTTGGGATGTCTCCAAAAATTCTTCTAATTAATATGAGGGATATTATTTCAAATTGCTTAGACAATGAAGTAGTAAAAGATCTTGGTAGATAAAGTACCAAAAGATATATTTCATATATTAAAATAAAGGTAAAAGGCGTGTATATCGCTGAAATTGGATTAGATAACAGCTTGTAGTCTACCGCTATATTTAACACGTTTAAATTGTTCAGATAAATCAATAACAGATGAACAATAAATCCCGCTATAGAGAGCCACAAGGTTATTTTCTCTATTAGCCCCCTTGACTTATCAGAGAATACAACATTAAAGGTATTTACAATGGCTTTGCGCAACTTAATATGAATATATTTTGATATTAAATTAGTGAAAAAAAATGAACTTTGACAATATATTTCAATGCCTTAAAATGGAGGACTTAAAAATCTTATCTTTAATAAAGCACTAAAAAAACGATATATGGAATGGTATATGAAAAATAGATGGTGGATATGGACTGTGTCTGGAATATATCTTGCCTATAGAATTTTCACAAGCATCTATTACTAACTGAGCCAATTCGGATAACTTATCCGGCGCTTAAGCGGCACAAAAAAACCCTCACATTGCTGTGAAGGTTTACTTTTTATAGCTAAAGCTAATGCTTATTTAGTGGAGAATAGCGGATTCGAACCGCTGACCTCTTGCCTGCCAGGCAAGCGCTCTAGCCAACTGAGCTAATCCCCCAAAGCGAGGCAAAGAAACCACTTTTTTTTATAATCTCAAACCTTTAATTTGCGCAAAATAATCAGTCCTTTTTCACGCTTAATACTAATACAGGAATAGACACGTGAAATTCAGATTTCAAAATGGTGCTTTTTTCCAATAAATTGACAAAAAACCCTCTTTTTCTTCTAAAAACACACAAAAGATCTGGTTTTTGGTCTCTAAAATGCTCTAATACACCTAAATAAGTTGTGGCGTTTTGGGTCATATTAACCTGACTACTCATGTCCATTAATGCGGTGTTTATTTTTAAATCTTCCTCCGTATATCCTGGTGTTTTAACCAGCAAAAGAGACACCTTAGATTGGTGGTTTTTCTGAATCTCCAAAAGTGGGGATAAAATTCTATTTGTTTTAAGAATGCCAGATTTAAAAGCAGTTAATACATTTTTAAAGGGTTTAAATACCGCTTTTTTGGGCACAATTAGGGTCGGAATATTGGTGCGTTTAATAATGCTTCCAGAAGTAGGGCCTAAATAATAAATATCCTGAATATCGTTTTGTCTAGGCGCCATGATAATTAGATCTATACCAAGCTCCTTGTCAATGGCTTTAACCCCTTCTACCACACTTCCGTTGTAAGTGACTATTTTAATTTCTAAGCCCTTGGGATCTACTTTACCAATAACTTCTAGTAAATGTGCTTTGTTCTGCTGGGCCACTTTTTCAGATACATTCATCAGTGTTCCTGGTGCAGATGGTGCATTATACACTTCCATTACAAATATTTTTGAGTGTAAAGGCGCCGCAAAATCTACCGCGTATTGAAGGGTTTCGTGAATGTCTGGACTACTTCCTATGGGAACGAGAATATGATTCATAAAGAGATGTTAGGTATATTTAGAATTAGGTATTAAACTACCATGAATATACTATAAATTTGTGATTAATAATACGTCGGTGCTCATAAGAACTGACAGATAAGTTTATATGATTAGACCAGCCAAAGCAAAAGACCTGCCGTTCATTTTAGAAATCACCCAATCATGTGCGAGACATATGACAGCAAATGGTATATTTCAATGGAATGAGCATTATCCGAGTCTAGAGGCATTTCAGAAAGACCTAGATCGAGAAGAATTATATGTTTTTGAACAAGAAGGAAATGTGTTAGGAGCGGTTGTGATAAGTGATTTTAAGGACCTTGTTTACGAACCCGTTCAATGGATGTGTGCTACAGGGAAAAACATGTATATCCATAGACTTTGTGTGCACCCAATTGCCCAAGGCAAAGGATACGCCAAAAAACTCATGGATTTTGCAGAAAATAAAGCGAAAAAAGAAGGTTTTATTTCTGTACGCCTAGACACCTTTAGTTTAAATGAAAAAAATGTGGCTTTCTACACCAAAAGAGGCTACTCTAAATTAGGAGATATTTATTTCCCTATTAAGAGTAAAGCCCCTTTTCATTGTTTTGAACTGCCCATTATATACTAATTAAAATAATGAGTGCTACAGAAAATCCGCTTAAAAGAATTCATCGCTTGGCCATTCCCGCTACCATTGCTGGTGTGGCAGAACCCTTTCTATCTTTAACAGACACCGCTATTGTTGGAAATATACCTATTCAAGGTGCTCAAGCATTGGCTGCTGCTGGAATAGTAGGCTCATTTTTATCCATGTTGGTTTGGGTATTGGGGCAAACCCAAAGTGCCATTTCTGCTTTGGTTTCTCAATATTTGGGTAAGGACAATTTAGACGGGATTAAAGCACTGCCCATGCAGGCCATGTATGTGAATGTTTCTATAAGTATTTTGGTGCTCGTTACAAGCTTGGCTTTTAAAACAGAGATATTTAAACTAATGAACGCCTCGGGCCCTTTGCTTGAAATGTGTACGCAATATTTTAGTATTAGAATTTGGGGGTTTCCATTAACCCTTTTCACCTTTGGTGTTTTTGGTGTTTTTAGGGGGCTACAAAATACTTTATGGCCAATGTTAGTCGCGCTTACTGGCGCTTTTTTAAATATTGGATTAGACTTTATTTTAGTTTACGGATTAGAGGGATTTATTGAACCTATGTTTTTAGAAGGGGCCGCTTGGGCCAGCCTAATTTCGCAAATAGTAATGGCTGTATTTGCCTTGAGCTTGCTCTTTTTAAAGACTGATTTTCCGCTGATTGTAAAAGGGCCCATACACCCAGAATTAAAAAATATTATTGGCATGAGCGCCAATCTTTTCGTGCGCTCTTTGGCTTTAAATACAGCCCTTATTTTATCTGTAAGAGAGGCTACTGCTATGGGAACTACTTATATTGGCGCCCATACTATTTTGCTTAATCTGTGGTTGTTTTCTGCCTTTTTTATAGAGGGATATGGGACCGCAGGAAATAGTATAGGCGGTAAATTATTAGGGGCTAAAAATTATACCCAGCTCTGGGAATTAGGTAAAAAAGTAGCTTTTTTTGGTTTCGTGATGGGAAGTATTTTATTGGTGATTGGAACAATATTTTACAGAAATATAGGGGGGCTGTTTTCGGAAAACGAAGGCACTTTACTGGCTTTTGAAGGGGTCTTTTTTATTTTGTTAATCTGCTTACCCACCAATGGTGTTGCTTTTGTTTTAGACGGAATGTTTAAAGGCTTGGGGGAAATGAAATTTTTGAGAAATGTATTGTTACTCACTTCTTTTGGGGTCTTTGTACCCTTGGTTTTCTGGAGTAATAAAATGAATTGGGGACTCACAGGAATATGGGTTGCCTTTGGTTGTTGGATGGTCGCAAGGGGGCTTGCCTTAATCTGGAAATTTCGAAGAAAATTTTTACCCCTAAAACAAAACACCTACATTTAAAACAATTATGAAAGGGACTGTTCACACTCATATAGAAAATGCTATTGCCACCATTACTTTCCAACACCCGGCGAGTAATGCTTGTGATCCAGAAATGTTAGCGGAAATGGCTGGCAGTATAAAAAATCTTAATTCGCATTCAGGGGTTAAATTAATCCTACTACAATCTGGAGGAGAAAAAGCCTTTTGTGCAGGTGCATCCATAGCGCATTTGTCTGCATTAAAAGACCTGAAAAATGCTACGGAATTTTTCAAAGGATTTGGCCGTTTAATCCTTGAAATGAAGACGTCTAACAAAATAATCGCAACCAAAGTTCAGGGGAAAGCTGTTGGAGGTGGCCTTGGAATAATAGCGGCGAGCGACTATGTGATTGCTGGTCCAAATAGCGGTCTAAGGCTTTCTGAATTATCCATTGGCATTGGCCCTTTAGTGATTGCGCCTGCTGTGATTAGAAAAGTAGGCATAAGCAAATTCACCGATTTAAGCCTTGAACCAAGCCTGTGGAAAAGCCCACAGTGGGGATTAGAAAACGGCTTATTCAACAAAATTTCCAAAACCCAAGAGAGTTTAACTGCAGAGACAAATACATGGGTTTTGGCCCTGACCCAATACAGTAAAGAAGCCCTTCATCAAATAAAAAAAACGGCTTGGCAAGGGACCGATCATTGGGCTGAGCTATTAGATGCTAATGCTACAGAAACAGCAGCGCTCGCTTTAACAGAACAAGCACAAGCTGCATTCAAATCATTTATAAAATAGTACCATGAATCAAAACTTTCTGTTCGCTGCCCTCGCTTTAGTCGTAGGTGTGATATATTTTTTCAATAAATTTAGAAACAAAAAAAAATTTAAACGAAAATAGTTAACTGGTTTTAAGCCATCCGGTAATACTGAGCCTATCTCTATGTGCTATTAATACCTCGTGAGGGATTTTTTGACTTTCAAAAATAACCATTCTACCAGCAATAGGATTTACAAGTATGGTCTGCTCCTCACTTTGATCCCCTTCAAGATAAAGGGCTAATGCGCCTCCGTCTGTTTGCGACCAATCTTCAGAATTCAAATAAAAAGCAATAGAGAGCTTTCTTTTGTTGTCGTTTTGAAAGCTGTCTAAATGTCTTTTATATCCTGTGCCTGTAGGATACAGTGCGTAATGAAATTCTGTCTGAAGAATACCTAGGAAACAGGTCCTATTCAAATAGGCCACCAAATCATTTAATCTTTTAAAGAACAAAGTCTCTACTTGGGTCTGGACCTTTTCATCTATCCACAAGATATAATCTCCACGGATAGCCGCCGCTATGACTTCATTGGTTTTACTTCCAATGGCTGCTTTTTTAAAACGATCCTCCTCAAAGTGAGCCAAGAGAGAATTCCTCAAAAGAGACACCGTTTTAGGGTCTATAAAATGATCCACAACACTGTAGTCTTGGGTCATTAAATCTGAAATAATGGTTTCGAACAATGGGTCTAGTTCAAAGTCCATTTCGCGGTACAATGCAGCCACTTACAATATTTAAAAGAACAGATAAATGTAGTTCAATTAAGCATTGGTTTTGCAAAAAGAATACCTTTGCAACTTAAACTTTTCTCATGAGCAAAATTAGAATTACCAAACAGTTTAGTTTTGAAACCGGCCACGCCTTATTTGGCTACGACGGAAAATGCAGAAATGTTCACGGCCATAGCTATAAACTGTCTGTGACAGTCATTGGAAGCCCTATAGAAGAAGAAGGGGCTGTAAAACTAGGTATGGTGATTGACTTCTCAGACTTAAAAAAAATTGTCAAAGAAGAGGTGGTAGATGTATTTGACCACGCCACAGTATTTAATAAAAACACCCCTCACATAGAGTTGGCAAAAGAGCTTACTAACAGAGGACACGCTGTGATTTTAGCAAACTACCAACCAACCTCAGAAAATATGGTGCTGGATTTTGCAGATAAAATTAAAGCCAGATTGCCAAAAAACATTGCCTTGTTCTCTTTGAGGCTTCAAGAAACAGACAGCTCGTTTGCGGAATGGTTTGCCTCAGATAACTAGCTGTTTACTATCTTTAGGCTTTATGAAACAGGAAATACCCCTTACAAACGGTAAAAAAATCTATTTTGCCAGTGACAATCATCTCGGAGCACCCTGCGCTGCAGAAAGTTTGCCTAGGGAAAAGAAGTTTGTTTCTTGGCTAGATACTATTAAAGATTCTGCTGCTGCTATTTTTCTTTTAGGAGATCTTTTTGACTTTTGGTTTGAGTACAAGACAGTTGTTCCTAAAGGGTTTACCCGAACGCTTGGAAAACTAGCAGAACTTTCAGATGCTGGAATCCCTATATATTACTTTGTGGGAAATCATGATTTATGGATGCATGGGTATTTTGAAGAAGAATTAGGAATTCAAGTATTTCACAAACCCCAAGAATTTATTATTGAAAATAAAACTTTTTTAATCGGTCACGGAGACGGGCTAGGTCCTGGAGACAAAGGTTTTAAAAGAATGAAAAAAGTTTTTACCAATCCAATAGCTAAGTGGTTTTTCAAATGGCTACACCCAGATATTGGTGTGGCATTAGGTCATTATCTCTCTGTTAAAAATAAGCTCATTTCTGGAGAAGAAGATGTGGTGTTTCTAGGAGAAGACCAGGAATGGTTGGTACAGTACGCTAAGAAAAAGCTCACAGAGCAACACTATGATTTCTTTGTTTTTGGCCACAGACATTTACCCTTAGAGATCGCTGTAGCAGAAAATGCGACCTACGTAAACACCGGAGATTGGATCTCTCACTACACCTATGGAGTTTATGACGGAACCTATTTAAAGCTAAAAACTGCCCAATAAAGATGTCCTAGCCTTCATGGGGCTTTAGGTCCAATAATTGTAATTGTATGGTGGTTTGTCCTTGCCAAAAATTTTCTGAAATATTAAAAACAATGTCCACCTTTTTTTGATGGGAGAGAAGTGCTAAGGCATCGGCCTTTTTAAAGGCCACAAAATTAATCTTTGTCGTGCCATCTTGGGTAAGCGTTCCCTTGAGATGGGTCTGATCTGCCCCAATCACTTTTGCATAACCTGTGTCATAAACGCCTGTAGCTTTAAATACCGGAATGGGATTTTCAGGACCAAAAGGAGCCATTTGTTTTAAGATTCTAATGAATTTAGGACTAATCTCTGAAAAAGACAGCGGGCTATCTATATTAATTTGAGGGTTTTTTAATGCGGAATCTAAAGTAGTAGAAACGTAGCTTTCAAAGGCATTTTTAAAATCATCGTATTTTTCAGGAGCCAAGGTAAGCCCAGCGGCATACATATGACCCCCAAACTGAATGAGGTGCTCGCTACAAGCTTCAATGGCTTTGTATACGTCGTATCCTTTAATAGACCTTGCTGAACCCGCCAATACATGACCGCTTTTGGTAAAAACAAGGGTGGGCCTGTAGTGGGTTTCTATGAGTCTAGAGGCTACAATACCAATAACTCCTTTGTGCCAATCTGGCTGGTAAACTACTGTGGTGGCATTGGTGGTTTCCAAATCTCCAGCGATCTGCTTTAAAGCGTTGTCTGTGATATACTGATCTAAACTTCTTCGCTCTGTGTTATTGTCCTCAATTGCGGCGGCCATTTGCTTGGCTTGTGCCATGTCTTTTGTTTGTAATAGCGCTACGGCATGTGCGCCGTGAACCATTCTACCAGCGGCATTAATTCTTGGAGACACCGTAAAATTAAGGTCAGTGAGGGTAACAACGGGCTTTTTAAAGTTCTCTAAAAATGCTTTAAATCCTGGTCTTGGGTGGCTATTTATTTGTAATAAACCTAAAAATGCCAGGGTCCGATTTTCACCATCTAAAGGAACAATATCTGCTCCAATAGCGGTGGCTACAAGATCTAAATAAGGGTAAACCACTTCTTCTGGGGCTTCCAAAGCCATGGAAATGGCCTGTATGAGCTTAAATCCAATGCCACAACCACAAAGTTCTTTGTAGGGATAATTACAATCTGATCTTTTGGGGTCTAACACGGCAACGGCATCTGGTAAAATAGGGCCAGGCGTATGGTGGTCACAAATTATAAAATCAATTCCTTTTTCCTTTGCGTAAGCTACTTTATCTATGGCTTTTACGCCGCAGTCTAATGCAATAATAAGCCCTATGTCGTTTTCGCTAGCGAAATCTATGCCTTGATAAGACACGCCATAGCCCTCTTCATAACGGTCCGGAATATAAGTAGCTACTTTATGGTAATACTGTTGTAAATAATCTGCGACTAAGGCCACCGCTGTGGTGCCATCTACATCGTAATCTCCATAGACTAAAATAGCCTCTTCGCGTTCCATAGCGAGTATGATTCGTGCTACAGCAAGCGGCATATCCTTCATGAGAAGGGGGGAGTGGAGCTGAGACATTTCGGGCCTAAAAAAAGTTTTGGCAGCATTAAAATCTGAAACGCCTCTTTGGATTAAAAGCCGGGACAGTACGTTAGAAATACCAAGCGATTCGCTTAGCTCCTTTATTCTTTCTGGGGCCCTAAGGGGTATTTCGATCCAATTCATTATGATATAAGGCAGGATTAATGCATGGCCTCACTGTAAAATTGCAGCAGGTGCATTTGAGGTCAATATTTTTCTAAAAGGACTTATTCGTGATGAAAAAAAGTCTTTATCTCTAATTTGGCGAACTGTCTAAACATTTCCATAACACCACAGTAACGCTCCACAGAAAGGTCTACTGTTTTCTGAAGCTTGTCTTCTACTAAATTAGACCCAAAAAAATGATACGAAATAGTGACTGCATCATAGAATTTAGGGTGCTCATCTGTTAGATTGGCTTCTGTTTGAATCTCAAAAGCACGCACCTCTAATTTCATTTTTTTCATTAATGACGCTACGTCCAATCCAGAACATCCAGCTAGGGAGCTCAGCATAAGCGCTTTTGGTCTTAGGCCTGAATTCTCTCCTCCGTTTTCTGCATCTACATCTATTTTTATGGTATGCCCTGAGGGATTGTCGCTTTCAAAAGCCATACCTCCAAGCCATTTTGTGGTCACTAAATTTTTCATTTTTTACTGTTTTTATGAACACTTAAAAGTACAAAAAACCCTGCGTTTTTAAACCTTAAAAAGCTGTTGAAAAAGAAAAATGGTGATCATGCCCCAAAAGGTCCCTGTAGCCATACTTAGAATAGCCAAAACAATGGCGTGGGGCATCCATTTTTTTTCATAAGCCGCTGTTACTGCTGGAGCGGTAGCAATACCGCCTACATTGGCCATGCTCGCAATAGGCACCCAAGCCAAATGAAGGTTTAAAGCCTTGGCTGCCAATACCATTCCTATAAAATGAACAAAAATCCAAAGGACTAAAAACCCTATAAATTCAAGGGGCATTGACAAGGCCGTAAACTGAAGTTTAAGTCCTAAAATGGCCATGACCACTATAATCAAAACGCCCCCCAATCGAAGGGCAAAAGCATAATTCCATCTGGGAATAAAATGGCTCACCAATAATCCCAATAAAGACAAGGCAATCACTTTAACCACGAAAATAGTCAAGAAGATTTCTACAAGAAAAACCCCTAAAATGAGTAGGGCAAGTACCCAATACCAGGGAAGTTTCTTTTGGCTTTCCGCAGCGATAGGTATTGGAATAGTCCTGTCTGAAATGTTAAAAAAAGTATTTAATTTATGGCTCTTTTTAATGATCTGAAACATGAATATGGTCCAAATATTGACCAAAACAGTATCTATGACCAATACTTGTAAAAAAAGACTCTCCGAGGTTTTTGCCAATTCCTTTAAGACCAATTGGCTGGTACTCCCCCCTATCCAACTACCTACAATGGGTGGAATACCTTTCCAATAATTGGCTTTAATCCATTGATTTTGCACCAGGTCGGAATCTAAAAATCCCCAAGCAAAAACTACGGGAAATAGGGCAATAATGGCGGACCCAATTACAAACAAAACTATGGGCTTAAAACCAATAGCCTTTAATTGAGCAAATGATAGGCTACTCATCACAGCGACAATAGCCATAGGAATGACCCATGTTTTACTAAAGCCGTGAATGGCGTCTGCGCTGTAGTCTACAGAGAAAAAATACGAAATTAAGGCCGGAATTACATAGGCCAGAAGTACTGCTGGGATCCAGTCAAATACCGCTGCAAGAACTTTGTTTTTGGATTGGTCTAAAAAATAAACTACGACAATCGTGAAAAGAGAAATAACCCATGCAGCGCTCACTTTTTAGGGGCTTTTAGGTTTGGCTTGCCTCCTACTACAATCACTATTTCTCCTTTTGCGGGATGGGCGGTATAGTGGTCTAAAACTTCCTGTGCTGTGCCTCGAATGGTCTCTTCAAATAACTTGGTGATTTCTCTAGACACACTCAAAGGTCTCTCTGGGCCAAAATAAGTGCAAAAATCCTGTAATGTCTTGAGTAATTTGTGGGGAGATTCGTAAAAAATGATGGTTCGGGATTCTTCTTGAAGAAAAGTCAAACGGGTTTGTCTTCCTTTTTTTACGGGTAAAAAGCCCTCAAAGATAAATTTATCATTGGGCAAACCACTGTTCACAAGTGCAGGAACAAAGGCGGTGGCTCCGGGCAAACAATCAATAGCAACCCCAGCTTCTATACATGCCCTAGAAAGTAAAAATCCTGGATCAGAAATGGCTGGAGTACCTGCGTCTGAGATAAGCGCCATAGGTTCTCCTGCTTTTATTCTGTTCACCAAAACAGCCACGGTCTTGTGTTCATTGTGCATGTGGTGAGAAAACATGGGCGTTTCAATTTCAAAATGCTTGAGCAGCTTTCCGCTTGTCCTGGTGTCTTCTGCTAAAATAAGTGAAACCTCTTTTAAAATCCTTATGGCCCTAATGGTCATGTCTTCTAAATTGCCAATAGGCGTAGGAACTAAGTACAGTTTAGACATAGGGTCTTTCTAATCAATTTGGTTAACGGTATTTCTGGGAGATTAGGTCAATGAATCTTTTTTCATAAGCTTCTTTACCCTTCCAATCGTTGTACTCTGGCTTTACTAAATGGCCAATAAAAGACATTGCGCGCTCTTGAGACGCAATGGTATTCAATTGAGAAACGACCCTTTTAAAACTGTCCTCTTCCCCATTGAACAACTCTTTTACAAAGGCAATTTGATCGTTTAAACCAAAAGAGATTTGCTGGCCATAACGACCGTTTAAAGTGGTTGCTGTGTTTTTGCCACCAACATGCTGAGCTTGCTTGCCACTAGGGGAATCTTGAGGCGGCTCGGTCTCAGGAACAGACTCCTGTGGGAGGCGCTCTTTTTTAGGCATATGAGACACCATATCAATAATGGTGTCCATTCCAGGTGTCATAATATCTGTTTCATGGGGATTGGACTCTGGAAGCTCCTCTCCAGAAGACAGCACCTCGTGAGCCATTTGCTGGAACTTCTCTGCCATCTGATTGCTATCCGTGTCTAAATGAGGATCCCCAAGATTTTGTGAAATAAACTTCAATACTGCGAGCTTCTCATAGAGTGTCTTGGCGGTCTCATATAGTGGTGCCAACTCACTGCTGTGATTGGCATCTATGATATGTTTTGCCAGGCGCTGAAGTTCTTGGTGGAGCTTTTCTTTCATACTAAAGCTAATATCGGGTTTTTTAGATAAAAATCCATTTGCTTTGCGTCTAATTTTATATTTTTATGGCCCAAGGCCGATGCCTTGATGGGTCTAATAAATAAAATAATATGTTTCTAGAAAATACCGTCAATCATGAAGAGCCTTTTGGATGGATAGAAGTGATTTGTGGTTCTATGTTTTCTGGAAAAACAGAGGAGCTTATTAGGCGTTTAAAAAGAGCCCAATTTGCCAAGCAACGCATAGAGATATTTAAACCTCAAATAGACACCCGCTACCACGATGAAATGGTGGTCTCCCATGATGAAAATCAAATCAGGTCTACCCCAGTTCCAGCAGCAGCAAACATTAGAATTCTTGCGGATCAATGCGATGTTGTAGGTATAGACGAAGCACAGTTTTTTGACGCTGAAATTATTCATGTATGCAACGATCTTGCCAATAAAGGAAAACGGGTTATTGTCGCTGGTTTGGATATGGACTTCAAAGGCAACCCCTTTGGCCCAATGCCAGCACTTATGGCCACGGCAGAATATGTAACCAAGGTACACGCTGTGTGCACTAGAACAGGAAACTTGGCCAATTATAGCTTTAGAAAATCTGCCAATGAAAAACTTGTTTTATTGGGAGAAACCACAGAATATGAGCCTTTGAGTAGGTCTGCTTACTTTAAAGCCATGTTAAAAGAAAGGGTAAAAGACTTAGAAGTTAATGACCCTATTGCCTTGGCAGATCCATCAAAAACGGTGGGTAATTTAAATCCAATTCCGGATACAGAACAAAAGAAATCCAACTAATCATTTCCTAAATGGGACCTTCAATTTTAGAAATTGACCTGGCCGCTCTGGCCCACAACTACCGCTATATGAGGTCTAAAATAAGCGCTGAAACAATGCTTTTAGGGGTGGTAAAAGCCAATGGATATGGGTCTGAATCAATTGCTATAGCTCAAAAACTCACTGATTTAGGGGTGAATTATTTGGGCGTAGCTTACACCCATGAGGGGGTAGCTTTAAGATTAGCTGGCATAAAAACACCCATTTTAGTCCTACACCCTCAGCCAGAGGAGTTCCATGATATTGTCAATCACTGTCTAGAGCCAAGCATTTACTCCATAAGAACTTTGGAAGCTTTCATTCAAGTAGCGCCATTGGACAGTCATTACCCCATTCACCTTAAATTAAATACAGGCCTAAACCGTTTGGGCCTTTCTACAGGCACACTAGAGAGGGTTTGTAAAGCGCTTTTGTATCAGTCCAATGTTAAAGTGAAAGCTGTATTGTCTCACTTAGCGGCAACTGATGATTTAAAAGAAAGGGCTTTTACCGAGTTACAAATCCAACGATTTAAAGATGGAGTGGCCTTCATTGAAAAACACATTGGTCCTGTAGCTATAAAACACCTCATCAATAGTTCAGGAATAATAAACTTCCCGGAGGCAGCGTTCAATATGGTCAGAAGTGGCATAGCGCTATACGGCTATGGAAACAATCCAAAAATAGATGCCTTATTAAAACCTGTAGCGACCTTAACCACTAAAATTTCTCAAATTCACTCCATTGAAAAAGGAGATTGGGTAGGTTATAACAAAGGTTTTGTGGCAAATAAAAAAATGCGGGTGGCTACCTTAACTATTGGCCACGCAGATGGCATTTCAAGGGTTTATGGGCAAGGCAAAGGCGTGGTTTTTGTAGGCGGAAAACCCTGTCCTATTATAGGGAATGTTTGCATGGATATGCTGATGATAGACTTAGAAAACCAAATCGCTAACGAAGGAGACAGCGTTGTAATATTTGGAAAAGGCGCTTCTGCAGAAACATTTGCCGGTGGAGCCAAAACCATATCATACGAACTATTAACAGGTATTGGTGCAAGGGTAAAAAGGGTGATTGTCAGTTAAAACCATTTGGGGTATTGTTATGAAAATAACTTTTTGTTATATTTTTATAACAATTTAAAAAGATCTAGAAAGGAACCCCTCAGAATGATTACTTTTGCTTTATTAAAATTTTAAAAAATGAAAGTAGCTGTTGTAGGCGCTACCGGCATGGTAGGTGAAGTGATGTTAAAAGTATTGGCAGAACGCAAATTTCCAATAAGTGAATTGTTGTTAGTTGCCTCTGAACGATCGGTGGGTAAAACCATGGAATACGGTGGTAAAACCCACACGGTAATTGGTTTACAAACTGCGGTTGACGCAAAACCTGATATCGCCATATTTTCTGCAGGAGGAGACACTTCTTTGGAATGGGCACCAAAATTTGCCGCTGCAGGGACTACGGTGATTGATAATTCTTCTGCATGGAGAATGCACCCTGACCACAAGTTAATCGTACCTGAAATTAACGCAAACACCCTTACAAAAGAAGATAAGATCATAGCCAATCCCAATTGTTCTACCATTCAAATGGTCTTGGTTTTAGCCCCTTTACATGAAGCATACAAGATGAAACGTGTTGTGGTCTCTACCTATCAATCTGTTTCAGGAACTGGGGTAAAAGCGGTGGAGCAAATGGAAAATGAAACAAAAGGTATTCAAGGAGAAATGGCTTACCACTATCCTATTCACAGAAATGCCATTCCACATTGCGATGTGTTTTTAGAAAACGGATACACCAAAGAAGAAATGAAACTGGCCAATGAGCCAAAAAAAATATTAGGGGACCATTCTTTCCATATTACAGCCACTGCAGTGAGAATACCTACTGCTGGAGGTCATTCAGAATCTGTTAATGTGAGCTTTGAAAAAGACTTTGACTTGTCTGCAGTAAGAACAATCCTAAATAAAACAGCAGGTGTGGTCGTTCAAGATAACACCGACACAAATACCTATCCAATGCCGGTCTATGCCCATGATAAGGACGATGTTTTTGTAGGACGCATCAGAAGAGATGAAAGTGCAGAAAACACCTTAAATATGTGGATTGTAGCAGACAACCTCAGGAAAGGAGCTGCCACCAATGCCATTCAAATTGGAGAATACTTAATTGCAAACGGTTTGGTGTAACTTTGCGGTATGCTTGTACTGGATAACATCCATTTTAAATATAAAGAACCCCTTCTTCAAAACATACACTTGCGTTTAGCCCCTGGAAAGCTTATGGCTTTGACGGGGGCTAGCGGGAGTGGAAAAAGCACCTTGTTAAAACTAATTTATGGTAGTTTAGCCCCAGAAAAAGGTCAAATACACTGGAAAAAAGAAGCTTTACTAGGTCCTGAATACAACCTACTCCCTGGCGCCCCATTTTTGCGGTATCTGGCCCAGGATTTTGACCTCATGCCATTTACTTCTGTCGCTGAAAATATTAGCCAACATTTGTCTGTTTTTGACCCAGAGCATCTAAAAAAACGTACCGCTGAGCTTTTGGAGCTCATAGATATGGAGGCTTTTGCCAACACCCCTGTAAAGAAACTGTCTGGGGGGCAACAACAACGCGTGGCTTTAGCTAAAGTATTGGCAAAAACGCCTGAACTAATTCTCTTAGATGAGCCTTTTAGTCATATAGATCCACCCTTAAAGCTCGCGCTAAGAACCAAGCTGTTTGAATACCTTAAACAATATAATATTGCCTGTATTTTAGCCTCTCACCATCCCGAGGATTATATGGGGCACGCCCACGAAGTAGTTTGTATGGAAGGAGGTAAAATTATTGCTTCCGGAACTCCTGAATCCTTATATCAAAACCCACCCAGTACAAAAGTAGCACAACTATTTGGCGTCTTAAATATAGTGGACAAAGCCACTATTTTGTCACTACATCCAAAACTTAAAATAAATGATGGACAAGAGATTGTTGTTTGGCCGCATGAATGGTCCTTTAGTTCAAGCACTGGAATAAGGGTAAGGGTTGAAAAAAGCCTTTTTATTGGAAATGGTTATTTAATAGTCTTTAAATCAAAAGAGGGCCAGCGCCTTTATATGAATTCAAAAACGGCTCTTTTAGAAAACGAAGAGAAGTGTATGTATGTTTCGCTAGAACACTGTGAACAGCGCTTGAGGTCATTAACCGTGTAGGTCTGCCAATTCACTGCCAACCTTTGACCCTAAAGCCACGCCCATGCCTCCCAAACGAACCCCGCAATACACATTGGGCTGAACACATTTTAAGATAGGTTCTTTGCCAGTTCCTATACCCATAATTCCAGACCATCTGCGGTCAATTTCATACGAAATTCCAGGAAGAATGGTTTCTTTTAATAAGCGATCTAATGCGTCTTGAATGACTACAGTTTGAGAAAAATTAGTGGTTTCTTCTTCTTTGAAGGCCAAGTTACGCCCCCCTCCAAGCAATATTCTCTGGTCTATATTTCTAAAATAATAATACCCCATATCCAGATGAAAGGTCCCTTTTATTTGTAAGTTCTTTATGGGTTTTGTGATAAGAACCTGAGCCCTTGCGGGCTTTACATCTTCTATTTGAAGTGCCTTAGAAAAGCCGTTAGTAGCTATAAATAAAGCCCTGGCTTTACACTCAAAAAAATTTGTTTCTAAGTGAACCGATCCTTGACCACTTGAAAAATTGGTCACCTCAGTGCCAAAAAAAATATGAATGTCTTGAGATTGCACTTTATGGATCAGCTGTTTCATCATGAGGCCCGTATCTATTTGCCCCTCATGAACGCTGCTAATATAATTTTCTTTTACTCCCTTAAAATTAAAAGAATTGGACGCAGTGTAAAACGAATTGGATTTAAATACCGGCTGTAAAAATGAATTCACTGCGGTTATTTGATCTAAACATGTCTCGTAAAGCGCCGTATGAGCGTCTAAAAACACTTCATGCCCACCGTGATTTTCATACCCTATTTGAGCGTCTCCCAGACGTTTTCTAAGTAATTGAACCCCTTCATACCTTCTTTGAACGACATTTAAAACGCTTTGCTCTCCCTGATGGTCTATGTCGGACAAAATTTCAGAAATACTTCCAAAACAAGTGAATCCAGCGTTTTTAGTGCTTGCTCCATGGGGCAAAATACCTTTTTCAAAGACCACAATAGTAGCATTTGGGTGCTTTTCCCTTAAAGAAAGGGCGCAATTTAAGCCAACTATCCCACTGCCAATTATTGCAAAATCTATATTTGACAGCCAGTGTTTGTGTTCCCAGTAACTCAATGCATCCATGCCTAAAAATACTAAATTCCCTGCTAATATTTAATCCGCCTTGAATCAAAAAAAACACCCCTAAAAAGCAAAAGCGCCTTAGGGGTGTTCCCTATAAAGGGGGCTAGAAGCTTACAATAAATGCTTCTAACGTTTTTATTTTCTAATCAATCGGATCCATTACAAAATCTTCCATAAACTTAGTGGTGTAATTGCCCGCTAAATAATCCGGATGATCCATGAGCTGTCTGTGGAAAGGAATGGTCGTTTTAATCCCTTCTATAACGAATTCATCCAAGGCCCTTTTCATTTTATTAATGGCCTCTTGCCTGGTTTGTGCCGTTGTAATTAACTTGGCAATCATAGAGTCGTAATTGGGTGGAATGACATAACCGCTATACACGTGGGTATCTAATCTAATTCCATGACCTCCTGGAGTGTGAAGGGTGGTAATTCTTCCAGGGCTCGGTCTAAAATCATTGTAGGGATCTTCTGCATTAATCCTACACTCAATAGCATGTAGTTTAGGATAGTAATTTTTCCCAGATATTGGTACGCCTGCAGCCACTAAAATTTGCTCTCTAATCAAATCGTAATCTACTACTTGTTCCGTAATAGGGTGCTCTACCTGAATCCTAGTATTCATTTCCATGAAGTAAAACTTCCTGTGTTTGTCTACCAAAAATTCGATGGTTCCTGCGCCTTCGTATTTAATAAATTCGGCTGCTTTTACCGCAGCATTGCCCATTTCTTCTCTCAATTTATCTGTCATAAAAGGAGAAGGGGTTTCTTCTGTTAGTTTTTGATGCCTGCGTTGTACCGAACAATCTCTTTCTGACAAGTGACAGGCCTTTCCAAACTGATCTCCAACAACTTGAATCTCAATATGTCTAGGCTCTTCTATCAGTTTTTCCATATACATGCCTCCATTACCAAAAGCCGCTGTAGCTTCTTGTACAGCACTTTCAAATAATTTGGTCATGTCTTCTTCTTTCCAAACGGCACGCATTCCTTTTCCACCACCACCAGCAGTGGCTTTAATCATCACAGGATAACCTACCTTTTTTGCAGTGGCTAAGGCGTCTTTAACATCCTTTAAAATACCTGCAGAACCAGGAACACAAGGCACTCCTGCTTTTTTCATGGTTTCTTTGGCTGTAGCCTTATCACCCATTTTATCTATTTGGTCCCCTGAGGCCCCGATAAACTTAATGCCATGCTCCGCACAAATTCTTGAAAATTTGGCGTTCTCAGACAAAAACCCATAACCAGGGTGAATGGCGTCTGCATTGGTGATTTCTGCAGCAGCAATAATATTTGGAATCTTCAAATAAGATTCACTACTTGCTGCAGGTCCTATACAAACCGCTTCGTCTGCGAATCTCACATGGAGACTTTCCTCATCTGCCTTGGAATACACCGCAACAGTCTTAATTCCCATTTCTTTACAGGTCCTGATAATCCTTAAGGCTATCTCTCCCCTATTTGCAATTAATATCTTCTTAAACATAGTAGCGCTATTTAAAATACATAAAATATGTTAGCCTTTAAAAGACTAAATTAAGAAGGATCTACTACGAAAAGTGGCTGATCAAATTCTACTGGAGAAGAGTCGTCTACTAAAACTTTAACGATCTTACCAGACACTTCTGACTCTATATCGTTAAATAATTTCATGGCTTCAATCACACAAAGCACATCTCCTTTTCCTATTTCACTTCCCACCTCAACAAAGTTGGCTTTATCTGGAGAAGGCCTTCTATAAAAAGTTCCAATAATAGGCGATTTTATTGTAATTAAATGATCTTCACTCGCTGGAGCTGTTTGAACGGCTGGCGCCGATGCCTCTATTGAAGGTGCTACAGGGCTTGCCGCCATTGGCATTTGCTGCATGTAAACAGGCTCAGAAACAGCGGCCCCTAAAGGTCCTGTTCTGATAGTGATTTTTAGGTCTTCTGTCTCTAATTTAACTTCACTGGCTCCTGATTTAGCCACAAATTTAATGAGGTTCTGAATTTCTTTAATATCCATTTTAATAAGGTTTAGTTGCGTTAAAGTATTAGTTGTCGTAAGCCCATGTTAAATATATGGAACCCCACGTAAAGCCTCCACCAAATGCGGCAAAGACCAATTTATCTCCTTTTTTTAATTGATTTTCATAATCTGCCAACAATAAAGGTAAAGTAGCAGAAGTGGTATTCCCGTATTTGGCAATATTGTTCATTACCTTGGAATGGTCTACACCTACCCTTTTAGCGGTAGCGTCAATAATTCTATTGTTAGCCTGATGGGGCACCAACCAATCTACATGGTCTTCAGTAAGTGCATTGCGCTCCATTATTTTAGCTGCAGCGTCTGCCATATTAGATACGGCAAATTTAAATACTGTTTTACCATCCTGGTATACATGGTGCTGTTTGTTTTGAACCGTTTCTATTGAAGCTGGCAATAAAGAGCCCCCTGCTTCCATTTTAAGAAAGTTTCTGCCTATTCCGTCTGATCTCAAGTATTCATCTTGTAATCCGTAGCCTTCACTATTGGGTTCAAAAAGTGCTGCTCCAGCACCATCTCCGAAGATAATACAAGTGGCCCTGTCTGTATAATCAATAATAGAAGACATTTTATCTGCGCCTATTAAAAGTACTTTCTTATACCTTCCTGCCTCAATATATGCTGCTGCTGTAGACATTCCATATAGAAAACTAGAACAAGCGGCTTGTAAATCATATGAAAAGGCATTCGTTGCCCCAATTTCTGAAGCTACATAAGCGGCAGTAGAGGCTACTAAAAGATCTGGAGTGGCTGTAGCAACAATTACTAAGTCTATGGTTTGAGGATCTAACTGCTTTTTTTCAATCAGGTCTTTAGCAGCCTGAATAGCTAAGTAAGAAGTTCCTTTGTCTTTGTCTTTTAAAATTCTACGCTCCTTAATTCCTGTTCTAGAGGTGATCCATTCGTCATTGGTCTCCACCATGGTCTCTAAAATTGCGTTTGTCAATACAAAGTCTGGGACGTAAGATCCCACAGCTGATATGGCTGCGTGTAATTTTGTCATTCGAATTGGTTTGTTTTTAAGCAAAATGTGCTGAAAAATGATTCAAAATTCGTGAAAATTAATCATTTTACACCACTTTTTAGTGTTTTTTACAATTTTTCAAGGATTTTAAGTCGTTTTTGTATCCTCTGATATCTAACTCAAAAAAAGAGCCTTCGGTTTTAAATCCAAAAGTTCTTATCATAAAAAAACTCCCACTTAAAAAAGTGGGAGTTATTTAAACCTAAAAACGTTTACTTAGGCAGTAGCTACCTCAGTGTTGTCTATAAGCACTTGACCTCTGTAGTATAATTTACCTTCGTGCCAGTGTGCTCTATGATACAAGTGCATTTCACCTGTTGTTGGATCTTTAGCAATAGTAGGGGCTACTGCTTTGTAATGTGTTCTTCTTTTGTCTCTCCTTGTTTTGGAAATTTTTCTCTTTGGATGTGCCATAACAATTCCTATTTATCCGTTAATAACTTTTTTAGAGCGTCCCATCTAGGGTCCGTCTCTTCTATTGCTTCTTTTTGTTCCTTTAGTTCTTTAACCCCTAATTTCTCTAGGGTTTCAAGTGCTTCAGATTCTAGTGTTCCGTCCAATACACCTGGATGGACTTTTCTGGCAGGTAATGCCAAAACAATCATTTCGTAAATATACTGTGATACATCTACTTGGTGTTCTCCATGGGGAAGCACTAAAAGCGCTTCATTTTCATTGTCAAAAGAATCTCCAAACTTCACTACTAAATCTAATGTAGCTTTAAGTGGAAGATCGAAAGGCTCATTGGTTGTGTCACAGTTTACGTGTACACTTCCACTGGCCTCAAATGCCAACTCCATCATGGTGCTTAACTTCTTTAATGTCACGTGAATATTGAGTTCAGCGGTATTAAAATCATTAAAATCATATGCGTTAAAGAACGTGTTGTCTATGGCAAATTCGAACTGGTGCTTTCCTTCTTTAAGTCCTGAAAATGGAATGTAATACTCCCTATTTTTCATTTTAAATTAGATTATACGCACCTCTCTAGTAAGCCAAAAGGCGGGTGCAAAGATACTATTATTATACTAACAACCAAGCGTTAAGGAAATTAAAAATTATTTTTGCGTCGGTGGTTTGTATTGGCTTTTCTTGGGGCTTCTCTTCTCTACTATTTTTGCTTTTTTCAAAGGATTATCAGTGAGGGTTTTATACATACTCCTGTGCTTAAAAATCTTTATGGCTGCAAATACCGCTGCTGAAAATGAACTGTGGTCTGCTAAACCTTTCCCTGCTATATCGTAAGCCGTTCCATGGTCTGGAGAGGTTCTCACTTTTGATAATCCTGCCGTAAAATTCACCCCATTACCAAAAGAAAGGGTCTTGAAAGGAATAAGTCCTTGGTCGTGATAGGCGGCGAGTATGGCGTCGAATTGGGTGTAATTTTTGGTGCCAAAAAAGCTATCGGCCGCGTAGGGGCCAAAAACCAAAGATCCTTCATTAGAAATTTCAGCAATGGTGGGGATAAGCACATTTTGGTCTTCCTTTCCTATCACCCCTTGATCTCCGTTATGAGGGTTTATACCCAACAAGGCTACTTTGGGTTTTCTAATGCCAAAGTCCTGCTGTAAGGCGTGCAGTATGGTTTTTACTTTAGATTTTATGAGCTCTGGGGTAATGTGATTAGACACCTCGCTCACGGCTACGTGATCTGTTAACAATCCAATTCTTAAAGAATCAGATACCATAAACATAAGGCTTTCTCCGCCAAGCTCTTTGGCCAGATAATCTGTGTGGCCCGGAAAACTAAAGGCCTCACTTTGAATATTGCTCTTATTAATTGGTGCGGTTACTAGAACATCTATGGCGCCCTCCTTGAGTGCTTTAGTGGCGGCCTCAAGAGATTTTAAGGCGTATTCTCCTCCTATTTTAGTCTCTTTACCAAAAACTACCTCTGGAATCTCTTTCCAAATATTCACCACGTTAAATTTGCCTTCTATAGCCTCTGAAGCACTAGCCACTCCCTGGTAAGCAAGCTGAGTGCCAAGCTGTTGCTGTTGCTGCGCTAAGGTTTTACTAGATGCAAATACTACAGGGGTGCACAATTCTAATGTTCTAGGATCTTCGAAAGTTTTTAAAATAACTTCGCAGCCTATTCCATTTAAATCTCCTATTGAAATTCCAACTTTTATTTTTGCATTATCCTGCATGCTATATCTGGCTTTATAAGTAAATTTACAGGGTAAAATTAGACAATAAAAACGAACCATGTTTACTGGAATTATTGAAACTTTAGGAAAAGTAGTTGGAATAGAAGCAGAAGGGAGTAATATGCACCTAAGTATTGAAACCCCCTTAGCAGATGCGTTAAAAATTGATCAGAGTGTGGCGCACAATGGGGTGTGTTTGACCGTTGTGAAAAAATCACCCCTACAATACACCGTGACGGCTATTGCAGAAACATTAGAGAAAACATCCCTAAACCACTTTAGAGTAGGCCAACTCATTAACCTTGAACGCGCCATGATATTAGGCAGTAGATTGGACGGACATATTGTTCAAGGTCATGTAGATCAGACGGGGGTTTGTTCCGCGCTCAAAGAAGAAGATGGGAGTTGGGTCTTTACTTTTACCTACGATCCAGGCAAAAACAATGTGACCATAGAAAAAGGATCTATTACCATAGATGGCACTAGTCTAACCGTTATAAACTCTGAAAAAAACAGCTTTTCTGTAGCCATTATACCTTACACCTATGCGCACACTTGTTTTCAACAATACCAAGTAGGTACCGTTGTAAACTTAGAGTTTGACGTGATTGGAAAATATGTAAAACGCTTGTTGGAGCTGGGAAAATAAAATGAAGGCCTTTAACAGGCTTTTTTTTAACGTTTTAGGACGTCCCTGAATTGACTAAGCGCTTTCTAATTGCGAACTAAAATCTGCGATAAGTCGCAGTGCTGCTCCTTCAAATTCCTGAGGAACTGCCATTTTAATAGTAGATTCTGTTCCGCCAGCAAAACCCGCTAAAACGCCAGAGGCCTGCTCGTTTTTCTCCACAAAAGGAATGCCGTGGTCTCCAAAAACCCCTTTGAGTAATAATACCGCCATAGCGCTACCTGTGAAAACTTCCTTATACGTGCTGCTCATTTAAATACTCTTTTAATCTAAAATAAGGCATTTCTCACATAACCACAAAATTAAACCTTGAAGAAAATTTTCTTTTTATGCATAAAGGAAGCCATAAGCAAGTAAAAAAAACATACTGTTAGCGCGTAGAGCAAGGAAGACAATTCGGGGGCTAGGCCTTTGTTTAGGTATATATTTTCAAATAAAAATCCGTGAATACTACTTCCATTGACAGGAATTAAATAAAATAATTTAGTGATAAAACTAGCCGTAAAATAAATGGCAATTCCATTTGCTCCTACTTTGGAAAACACCTCGCCAAATCTAAATTTTTTCACTTCTCGCAGGTAAAATAAAATCCCTAACACCAGGTTGGCCCAACCGGCAGTAACCATCACAAAGGAGCTGCTCCAAAGGGCTTTATTAATGGGGAAACTCAAGTCTAGTAAATGTCCTAGACCAAGCAAAACAAGCCCAGAAATGAGCAAAAGGGAAACTTTTTGGTAGGTGTTAGATCGCAAAACATCTCCAGCAAGTGTTCCGAGCAATGCCGTTGCAATAGCTGGCAAAGTGCTTAGTATACCTTCTGGATCATAGTCTGGTTTCCACATATGACTGCCCAAGACTTTAAAATCTATGAAATTTGCCCAATTGTTGGCTGCTCTTTCATAGGTAGGAGCCACTCCATCTAAAGGCAAGAAGCCCATCCAAAGCCAATATGCCAGTAAAATAATTCCAATAATCAAGGCGGTACTTCTTTTACTCCCCCAGAGATATATAATACTCGCAAAGAAAAAAACAAGGCCAATACGTTGTAATACACCAGGAAAACGAATGTTTTCAACCGCCTTTATAAATGGAAAACTTATTGTAAAAGCGCCTAAAAACAGGCCCAATCCAATGAGTTTTAAACTCCTTTTGGTCAATTTAAAGAAGACAGGCCCATTTAATTTCTTGTCTTTATAAGAGAGCGATATAGACACGCCAACAATAAATATAAAGAAGGGGAAAACCAAATCCGTGAGGGTATAACCGTGCCAAGAGGCGTGTAAAAACGGGGTGTATACCGCAGACCATGTCCCTGGAGTATTGACTAAAATCATGAGTAAAAGAGTGGCTCCCCTAAAAATATCTACCGAAGGCACCCTTTTATTAAAGATCATAAAATAGATTTTTTTAGTGTTTTCCAGACTTTAAACAATAAAACTCCTGAAACAATCACTACAAGCGTTAAGCCAGAGGCCAAAGTGTAGTTGCCATAAATCCAATTACCCGTGGCAAACATGCAGCCATAAACCAGAATAGCCCCTAAAATCATGGCTAAAATTCCGGAAGGAACCGACCATTCTTGAAATTTTATCTGGCCTTCAGCAATGGCTTTATCTTGTTGTACTTTCCAGCCAGGACCTCCTGGCTGTGTTTGCTTGTAAAATCTGTCCAGGGTTTCTTCCTTTTCGGGTGAAGTGAGGAAAGTGACCGCAATCCAAACAATAGAGGTCAGAAGTACCACCAGGGGGAACTTGGCCCAGGAAGGGAAAATACCCTCTAAACCATCTCCGCCAAAAAAAGTGGTTCCTAGGGATCCGAAATTAAAGAGTATGGACAATAGGCCTGAAACGATCATGGCTGAAATTTCACTCCACGCATTAATACGCCACCAAAACCAGCGAAGAATAAAAATGAGTCCTGTTCCTGCACCGAACATTAAAATAATGTCGAACAACTGAAGGGCATTTGTTAGGGTAAGGGCTAAAAAGCCACTGGCAATCATGAGTAAAACTGTGGCTATTCTGCCTACCATTACCAATTGCTTTTCAGTGGCATTGGGCTGGATTTCTAATTTATACACATCGTTAACAATATAGGAGGAACCCCAATTTAAATGGGTAGAAATTGTAGACATATAAGCAGCTCCTAAAGAAGCCAAGACAAGTCCAAGTAAACCGCTGGGTAACTTGGTTAACATGGCAGAATAGGCCAAATCATTTCCTAATTTATCTGGAGATACATTGGGAAAAGCGGATTGAATAGACAACAAATCAGGATACACCACCATTGAGGCCAAAGCCACCAAAATCCATGGCCAAGGACGCAACGCATAGTGCATAATATTAAAGAAAAAAGTAGCGCCTATGGCGTGGTTTTCATTTTTAGCAGCCAGCATTCTCTGGGCTATATAACCCCCTCCACCGGGTTCGGCGCCAGGGTACCAGGCAGACCACCATTGCACGGCTAAGGGAATGATTAAAATACCTATTAAAGCTTCTGTGTCTGAAAAATCAGGAAGTATAGATAATTTGTCCGACACATTTTCATGGGCCAAAAGGGCTTGTAAACCACCTACTTCTGGAATATTGACCAAATAATAAGCGGCACCTACCGCGCCTGCTATGGCTACAAAAAACAAGACAAAATCTGTATAAATTACGCCTCTAAAGCCACCAACAGCGCTAAATAAAACCGTTATACTTCCTGCAACAACAACAGTAAAAACAGGGTCTAAACCCAGCATTACCTGGCCTATTTTAATGGCGGCTAAAGTTACTGCAGACATGGCCATGACATTAAACAAAACACCCAAATAAAAAGCCCTAAACCACCTTAAAAAGTGTGCTGGCTTCCCACCGTATCTCAATTCGTAAAATTCCATATCAGTCGCTACATTTGAACGACGCCATAGTTTTGCATAAACAAAAACGGTGAGCAATCCCGTGAGCAAAAAAGCCCACCAAACCCAGTTTCCAGAGACCCCATTGGTTCTTACAATGTCTGTAACTAGATTGGGTGTGTCGGTAGAAAAGGTAGTTGCTACCATAGAGAATCCTAGAAGCCACCAGGGCATGCTTCTCCCTGAAAGAAAATACTCCGCACTACTCTGACCGGATTTTTTAGACACAACAATTCCTATGATAAGTACAATTGAAAAAAAGCCAGCAATAATGCTGTAATCTAAGGCAGATAAATTCATTTTTTGGTTGGTTTTATGGTTTGGTTGGTGGTGGTAAGTCATAAAGGTATTATTTTTTGTTATACTTAACACATTTTGATCCTCAAAGGGCTTAAAAACAAGTTGTACCTTCGTTTTATGAACGCTTATCTAAATGGATTGCTTTCCTTGGAGTCATTTGTTTTTGCCTTTTTAGCTGCTTTTATTTTAGGGATCTCTAAGGCGGGTGTAAAGGGAATAGCGGTGTTAATTGTCACCTTAATGGCGTTGGCTTTTGGAGGGAAGTCTTCTACGGGAATGCTCATGCCGCTGCTTATTGTAGGAGATATTTTTGCCATCACTTACTATCACAGGCACACCCAATGGCACTATTTAAGGGCCTTTCTCCCCTGGATGATGCTGGGTGTGGTCATTGGCGTATTTATTGGCAAAGACCTTCCTGAAAAATCCTTTCAAATGGGTATGGCAGTAACCATACTGGCTACTTTGGGCATGCTTATATGGTGGGAAAAAAAGAAAATAAAAACCATCCCTACCCATTGGAGCTTTGGCGGTTTCATGGGAATTATGGCTGGAATTACGACCATGATAGGTAATTTAGCTGGGGCTTTTTCTAATATTTATTTTCTAGCCATGCGCCTTCCTAAAAATCACTTTATAGGTACTGCGGCATGGCTATTCTTCTTCATAAACCTGTTTAAACTCCCTTTCCACGTTTTTGTTTGGAAAACCATCACCCCTGAAAGTTTGAAAATTTTTCTAATACTACTTCCTGGCACTGTGTTGGGCTTACTCACTGGCGTACTTTTTGTGCATAAAATTTCTGATGCTTTTTTCAGAAAGATGATATTAGTACTTACTTCCATAGGGGCTGTAGTGTTGTTTTTAAAGTAGTTTTATTGATTGAGTACAGTTTATAATGATAATGTTGTATATTTATTTTTAACAAATCTTAGAAAAATTACTTCTGTAAAATCTAGATTCCTGTCTATCCCATGTTTAAAAAAAGACTTTTTTTATTTTTGCTTTTTAGCCTTCCTGTACTTAGTCAAGAAATTGAGTTTAAGTTTTCCGACCAACAGCTAACCGCGCTAGACAGAGAAAAGGGATTGCTGCTTCAATTTTCAGGGGATAGTTTAACCACAATCGATCTGAAAGCTTTTAAAATAAAAAGCAAGATAGCTTTAAAATTGCCTCCAGAATTTACATTTATTGAATACCGTCCTATTTGGCAAAACAAAGTTTTATTGCTCACTGAAAAAGACGGAGGAAAGGTGTACTCTTTTGAAAATGACAGTTTGGTTAGAAAAGACCGTTCTGACATTGTCCATTGGCAATCCTTCAGCAGTTTATTTAATAGAAATGACACTATCTACAAGTATGGTGGCTACGGTTATTGGACCACCTCAAACGCGCTTACTTATTTAAATCCAATCTCAAAAGGCTGGGAGGTCATTTCTTTTAATAGTAAAACGGTTCCACAAAGCGCCTACATTCAAATTGATCATTTAAGTAAATCCGACTTAATTATATATAGCGGTTATCATATAAATGAGCATGATCGGTTAAACGCTGTACCCGTGAATGCAGTATGGTCGTATCATTTTAAATCAAAAATCTGGAGTTACTTAGGAGACGTCGACATTAAAAACATAGGGTTGTACACAAAGATAAAGGGCGATTTTAAAGAAACTTTTGAGGTATTTTACAACCAAAAGGGCTTAATTAAAATTGACCCGCACAATAACAGTGTAACCTATTTCAACGAAAATCCCGTATACTTTAATGTATCCATGGACCAAAACCATCCTATATTTAAGTATGAAGGATTCTATTACTATTACAACAGCAATGAACTCAACCTTATTCTCACTAAGATTCCTGAAAATGAATTTATTTCCCAAATAAGCAGCGTTGGGGTCTTGTACACAAATAATAGCAACAGGTATTACTTTACGGCTATATCTATTCTGTTGTTATTTTCTTTGGGGCTTGTTTGGTTGATTCTAAAGAAAAGAAAAAAGAAAAAAAAGACCCTATTTGTTTTTGAACACAAGATAAGTTTTAACAAAAAAGAAGCTTTTTTAGAGCCATCTGAATACTTAATATTAAAAACACTTATCGTAAATCCCGCCTTGGAATCTGCACAAATACTATCCCTTATCTACAACGAAAGCCTGACCAAATCTCATAATGAAAAAATAAAAAATACCCTGATAGAATCGCTAAACCTTAAACTTTCTTATGTGATAGGAGGAAGTGGCGCGCCCATTGCCAGTGAAAAATCTCCAGAGGACAAGCGCATACGCATATACAGTTTAAAAATACCTCAGGTTAAAGTGCGTTTAGAAAAATAAAACCCTTCTGCTAATGGCCAATACTTTGAATTATCAATACCTTAGTGCAAAAGATAATTTTTGCTATAAATGGCTTCTAAAACCCACTTTCTATTTCTACTCCTTTTTGTTTTTTCAGTCTCTAATATTATATACAGCCAAGACCGCAGCGAAAAAGTCAAAGACACTACTGCTTTAAACGAAGTGGTGCTAACTGCCTCATTAATTACAACAAACTTATTAGAAGCGCCAACTGCCGCTAGTTTTGTGAATGCGAAAAAAATTCATGAAACCACCCCACAATTATCGCTAAAAGAATATCTGGGTCAGGTGCCAGGTTTATTTGCCCAAAACCAATACAACTACAACCAAGACTTGCGAATCTCCATAAGAGGGTTTGGAGCAAGGGCCGCTTTTGGTATAAGGGGCGTGTTTTTGAATATAGACGGTATTCCTGAAACTACACCTGATGGACAGGGTCAATTAGATAATATACCGATTAGTATTTTATCTAATATTGAAATTCTAAGGGGTCCAAGTAGCGCTTTATATGGAAATGCTGCGGGCGGTGTAATATTAATGCACACCCTAGAAGACTTGGGGCCAAATAAATTAAAATTTAGGGCTATGGGCGGTGCATTTGGATTGGCTTCTTCACAATTGACGGTTGCTTTAGGAGAAAATAAATTTAAATCTCTCTGGCATTTTAACCAATCTGTTTCACAGGGGTATAGAACTTTAAGCGGTTTTAAACAAAGTCAATTAAACACAACTTTTACCTACAAACTCGCAAAAAATCAATCTATAAAAGGACAGTTTAATTATACTGATAGTCCTTATGCAAATGACCCTGGCAGTTTAAACCTAGAGCAAGTAAAAAGCAACAGAAAAAATGCCAGAGAGGCTAATATTCTTTACCAAACCACCGAAAAAATAAATCATTTAAAAGTTGGATTAAGCCATGAATATGGTCTTAAACTAGCAGAAACTAGCGCTTCCAATAAAAAATCTTTAAACATTAACTCCTATACCTTTTTTGCTCAAAGAAACTTTCAAGGTCTTTTGCCCTTTTTAAACGGAGGGGTCTCTGCTTTTAAGAGAAGTTATTACGGCCTTGGCACAAAAGCCATTTTTAAAGGCTTAAAAAACGAACAATTTATTGTAGGCATAGGCCACGCTTTGCAAAGCGACCTGAGGAGTAGGTTTCAAAATGAAAAGGGTGTTGTTGGTGCTTTGGTAGCGCAACAAAATGAAGTTTTTTCTAATAGCCATGGATTTATAACTGGTAAATTTCCCTTTCAAAAATGGGATGTGAGCGCTGCTTTGAGGGGAGACCTCATCCATATAGCAATAGATGCGAGCCAGAAAAGAAATTTCTCCGCCTTAAGTCCTACTGCTGCATTAGGCAGGAAATTGGGTGGTTTTCAATATGTTAGCCTCTCTTATGCACAAAGTTTTGAAACGCCTACCCTTAGTGAGATGAGCAATTCACCAGACGGAAGCTTGGGTTTTAACGAAAGCCTAAACCCCGTAAAATCTCACAATATAGAACTAACCTACAGAGGCAAACACTTCATAAATAACGGCTATAAAATAAATTGGGAAGTCAGTGGTTTTTTAAGTGATTCAGATGGAGAAATTTTGCCTTTTGAGTTGCCTGAATTTCCACAGAGGCAATTTTTTAAAAATATTGGTGCAACACAAAGAAGGGGTGTTGAGGCAATGGCCTCATTCACAGGAAATATACTGGAATGGACCAATGCATTTACTTTTGCTGATTATACTTTTAGTACCAACAGCGAAGACGCTAGTTTGTCAGGAAATAAAATTCCTGGAATTCCAAGCCACCATTTTAACTCACAAATACAACTTAAACTACCTGCCCAAGGGCAAATAAGACTAGAATATCAGCATGTAGGGGCCTTAATGGCCAACAATAATAACAGTGTAAGGATAGCTCCGTATCGCTTATTAAATGTTTCTGGCGTAAAACAACTGCCATTAAAAAATGGTGCTCTCAAACTTTTTGCTGGTATAAACAACCTGACAAATAGCCTTTATTTTGACAACATTAGAATCAATGCTTTTGGAGGAAGGTTTTACGAAGCTGCACCAACGAGACACCTTTATATAGGAATAGAATTGTCATTATAAAGAGACAAAAACACAAGGAAGCCTTTTTTTCATTAATTTAATGGCTCCAAAAAATAATTGGCTTTCGGGAAAAACATCATTTTTTACCTTGAACCTTTATAATAACAACCAAACACTGTTCAGATTCATGAAAACAAAAAACAACAGAAGAGATTTTATTAAAAAAAGTGCCTTAATAGGCACTGGTTTTTATATTGTGCCCAGACATGTTATAGGAGGCACTGGTTTTACAGCGCCTAGTGACCAGCTTGTCGTAGGTGCTATTGGAGCTGGAGGAAAAGGAGGTTCAGATATAAACAATGCATATAACGGGGGTAAAAACAGGGTTGCAGCGCTCTGTGATGTAGATCCAGCTATGGCTAAAAACGCTATAGAAAGACACGAAGGAGCGGCTTTTTTCCATGATTTTAGAAAAATGCTAGACCAACAAAAAGACCTAGACGCGGTGACCATTTCTACTCCAGACCATACCCACGCTATCATAGCCCATGAGGCCATGATGCGCAACTTACATGTGTATGTTCAAAAACCACTGACCCATACCATTGCAGAAGCGAGGCACTTAACCCATTTGGCCAGAAAACAACAGGTGGTTACTCAAATGGGAAACCAAGGAGGTTCCTCTTTAGGGGTGGTAAAAATTAAAGAATGGATAGACGGAAACGCTATTGGAGACGTTAAAAAAGTATTTATATGGACCAATAGGCCTGTATGGCCTCAAGGAAAAGGGGCGCCAGAGGCAAACCCATCTAAAAAACCACAGGGCTTGGATTGGGACCTATGGCTTGGTCCTGCATCTAACAAAGATTATACCCCAGGATTACACCCATTTGATTGGAGGGGGTATTGGGAGTACGGAACTGGTGCCCTTGGAGACATGGGATGCCATTTGCTAGATGTTCCTTATAAAGTATTAAATCTAGGGTATCCTACAGGGGTACAATGTAGTGTGGCTAATATTTACTCCAGGATGTGGACACCAGATTACGTTCCAGACGGTTGTCCGGTTGCCTCAAAAGTAACCATAGATTTCCCAAGCAAAATTGCAGGACAATCAGGGGTTGAATTAGAATGGACAGATGGCGGAATTACACCAGCCATTCCAGATGAAATTAGTGATTACTACTCCGCTTCAAGTAGTGGTGTTATGATGATGGGCTCTGAAGGTATTATTACCTGTACAGACTACGGAAACAATCCTGTTTTATTTAAAAAAGGCATGGAGCCTCAGCCGTTTGACACCAGTGTGCAAGGAAACTTAGACGCACTTCATAACGCCGCTTGGACAGAAGCCTGTAAGGCAGGTTTTAATTCAGATAAACACTTGGCGCTCACCTCCTCTTTTGACTACGCAGGACCATTTACTGAGACTGTACTAATGGGCAATATAGCCATCAGAAGCCATATGCTTAGAAAAGAAAATGAAGCAGGTAATATGGAATTCTACGGCAGAAAGAAACTGCGTTGGGACGGAGAAAATATGCGTATCACCAACTTCGAAGATGCAAATCAATTTGTTACAAAACCTTACAGAGAAGGCTGGAGTATTCCAGGCTTGTAAAACACACTTCTCTACAACAAAGCACTAATGTCATTGGTGTTTGTTTAAAACAAAAACCCCCAGCATTAGCTGGGGGTTTTTTTATAAATAAAAAGACCCTTGTTCCTGTGTTTTTATAAAACAGTAAGGCCTTTATTCGGATGGCACCTCAATATGATTCCCTAAGAAAATAGCATTTAAAAATAATCTATTCATCCCGTAATGAATGCCCCTAAAATTTGGGTTGTCTGCAAACATGATTACACGGCCCATTCCTTTTGGGCTTACAATTAAAGAAGCGCTTTTAGGCAGAAATTCTCTTTGGTTTTTTTCTGAAATATAACCGTCTAAATGCGGTTTTTCAGCGTAATCTATCACTGTACCGTAGGCGCTTTTGGAAGGAGCCAACCAGACCTCGTTGTTTTTATACAAAGCGACTCTAGATTGATCGTAACCAAATCCTAAGGGGTGGGACAAATCCATATCACCTTTTAAAAACACCCCACCTAAAGCTTCTCTTCCAATATTTTCTCCAGCGTCTACATAAGGTTTTCTACTTGTTAGCGTTGTGGAATCAGGCACTACTTTAATCAGTTTTTCTTTTACAAATTTAGTGTTCACTACCCACGAAGAACCAGTACCAATAGTGATTAAAGTATTCCCTTTAGAGACCCAGTCAGATAAAGCCTTACTGAATTTTTCAGATAGCGAATACCTTCCAGAAACCATCACTAAAGTGTTGTAAGCATCTAGTGAAACACGGTCTAAGTTTCTGATAGGTAATTTACTAATGGGTATTCCCACACGGGTATCTAACAAGTGCCAAATCTCTCCTGCTTCATAAGAAGAAGTGCCGTTTCCAATAATCATTGCAGCCTTTGGCGCCATTAATGGACGCACATTTCTGCTCCCTAAATCTACTCCTGAAAGGCTTAAGCCAGACTGCACCGCAGACACCGAAACCCCTAATTTACTTGGTAAATCTGCCATAAGACTGGCTAAACTGTCCTTAGAAATCTTTTGTAGGGCTACTGGCACCATTAAAGATCCGTATGAAAAAGACTTTGCACCGTCAAAAGTAGCCACTTTAAAAGGCTTAAAGGCCGCAGAAAGTACCACTCCATTTTTTTGTAAATGTGCTATAGCTGCGGGTATATTATAATCTCTAGCTTCAATAGCATAAGCGTAGTCAGCAGCCTTAAAAGGCCTCGCAGTCACAAGGTCTTTGGCAATAATTAATTGGTCTAATTTAGGTAGCTTGCTAATGGGCTTATAAGAGATATTAAAAAAATTAGCCACAGACCAAGCACTTGCGTCATAATAAACAGAATCCCTGTATTTATTATAGGTCTCAAAAAAACTCTGTACCATTCGGTACTGCGCTTGAGAAGTGGGGACTACGTATTCATCTATTGCCGTCTGATACACGGACACCTTATGGGTGTTTAGTTTTCCAATAAAAGCCTTAGCCAAGTTTTTATCCGTTTCTTTAAAAGAGTAGCCTTTAATCTTTTCCGCAGCCGCGTTAGTGAATGCACTCTTAAAGAAATCCCGCTGATACGCCTGAAGTGTAGCTGCATTTTCTACAGCTGCTTTCACCGTGGTGATGCTAGAAACATATTGGTTTCTTATTGTAAAAGGAAAGGTAATTTCACCAAAGGCGGTGGTTTGTTTTAAACCCCTAGAACTGGCTTGTTCAAACAACAATGCCAAAGCGCCTTGAAGGTCTGGATAAGAAGACCCATAGCCAGGATAAGTGCCGTCAAAAGCTTCTTTGGTAAAATAAAGAGACCCTATACTGTCTAGGGCTTTAGAAAAATACCCCCCAAAAAGATCGTTTAAGGTGGTGTAATTTTCTTTAGGCATAATAGGCTTAGAAGAAGCGTTGGGCTTCATAGGCTCAAAAAAATAAGTGCTTTGGCTGCCCATTTCGTGAAAATCAGTCACCACATTTGGGTACCATTCATGCGACCAGGCCACCTTTCCTTGGCTTTCAGGATTTACGGTTAATAACCAATCTCTGTTAAGGTCAAACCAGTAATGGTTGGTTCTACCTCCGGGCCAGTACTCATTGTGCTCTGCATCCTGAGGGTCTGCTACCAAAGGACTCCCTTTATAGGTGTTGGCCCACTGTGTATGTCTATCTCTCCCGTCTGGATTGATCGTAGGGTCAATAAAAATCACCGCGTTTTCTAAATATTTTTCAATGTCTGGGTTTTTAGATGCTACAAAAGTATAGGCCGCCAAAAGAGCCGCCTCTGAACTGGAAGGCTCGTTTCCGTGCACATTATAGGCTAGGTTAATAATCAGTGGCAGAGCGCTTCCTTTAGGGGCTACACCGCTTTTAATAGACGCCAAATGCGCTTCTTTAATCTCCGACAATCTAGAGAGGTTTTCAGGACTACTCACCACTAAAAAAGCCAGTTTTCTCCCTTCATGTGTTTTTCCATAAGGCATGATTTGTGCGCGGTTAGAGGTAGCGGCCAACTGCTCCAGATAACTCACAATAAGGTCATGTCGCGTGTGTTGGCTACCAATGTCGTATCCTAAAAAAGACGCTGGAGAAGACACTTCCTGATTAAAAGGAGTGTATTTTTTATAAAAATAGTCTTGGCCAAAAGCCATACTGCTGCAACACAACAACAGGGTTAGTAATCTAAATAACATAAGAAAAGGTTTAAGGTTTTACCTTTTAAAGATACCAAAGAATTTTTGCTTAACCCCCTTTAGTCCGCTGAGTATTGCTATTGGGAAAAAACCTAAAACAAGGAGCGACTGTCTGTCACTAAATTACTCCCTTTAAAATGGCCTTTGTCAAAATGTAATCTATTCGCTTTTACCGCAATAGGGAAGGGCATTTTACCTTCAGACACTAGCTTTAATACCTTGTCATTTTTCTTAAAAGTATTGAGTTTTCCATCTATTTTTTTGTCCAACTTCACGATTAATGAGGGAGATATTTCTATATCTGTCTCTATGGTAATCACAAGATTCTTAGCCCATAATACCCCTGAAATAAGCAAGATTTGATCCTTGTTTAAATGGGAATAGAGGCTTGGATTGGGGTGTAAATAATCTGCCTGATGCAAATAATTTTCCAAACTCCCCATAACCAATTCTTCAGACTCTGAGCCTTCATAGGAAACCCCAACAGACTTCCCAGAACTAATCAAGGTTTCTAAAGAGAGGTTACCAAGGCCAAAAGCGCTTAAAAGGGGTTCCAACAAAGACATCCCAACATTAAATCTATACTCATTTTTATACCTAGAAGACACCTTTAGCGCGCTGTTCTCTGACACTTCAAGGGCTTTTTTGGATTCAAATGCGTGGTTAATGTGGGCATAATACAACTCAATAGGGTTGGCGGGAACTTTAAGCCATAACTGCAATAATTTATAGCTTCTAATTGGCCCGCCAAGCAGGTCGTATCCATGTTCCCTTAAGTTTTTACTCAAATTAGATTGTAGCATATTCTTTTGCGCTTAATAGTCTTTCATTTAAAGATACCCCTTTACCTTGCTTTCCGTCTTTTTATGTCAATAGTCCGATTTAAATGGCCTTTGGCCGATGTTTTTTTGCTTGCACTAATTCAGTATCTTTAGGTACTTAACAATTCCCCTAGCTGGGAAAACCAAAAAAACCAACTCATGAAAAAAATTTTAATTCCTTTTTTAGCCCTTTTTATGCTACTCTTTTCTATAGAGGAAGTTTTGGCGCAAAGAAGAAAAAAGACTACTGAAGAAACCTCTGATAAGGTCTCTTTAGACGCGTTCAAATTTAGAAACATAGGGCCTGCTTTTTTATCTGGTCGTATTTCAGATATTGCCATGCATCCTGAAAACAATAGCCTCTGGTATGTGGCTGTTGCTTCTGGTGGTGTATGGAAAACAGAAAATGCCGGTACAACCTGGCAGTCTATTTTTGAAGGACAAGGTACCTTTGCTGCTGGCTGTGTTACCATAGATCCAAACAATCCAAGTACCGTTTGGGTAGGTACTGGAGAAAATGTAGGGGGGCGTCATATTGCTTTTGGAGATGGGATTTACAAAAGTACTGATGGTGGAAAATCCTGGAATAATATGGGCCTTCCTAACTCAGAACACCTGTCCAAGATTATAGTACACCCAAATAATTCTGAGGTGGTATGGGTCGCTTCTCAAGGACCCTTATGGAACAGTGGCGGAGACCGTGGGGTATATAAAACGACCGATGGCGGGAAAAACTGGAAAAAAGTACTTGGTGACAATGTATGGACTGGTGCTACAGATCTATTAATAGATCCAAGAAACGCAGACGTTTTATATGCAGCTACTTGGGACAGGCATAGAACAGTAGCCGCATATATGGGTGGTGGGCCTGGATCTGGAATTCACCGTTCTACAGACGGGGGAGAAACCTGGACCAAGCTCACTTCTGGAATTCCTACTTCAAACCTAGGTAAAATAGGCTTGGCCATTTCCCCACAAAAACCAGATGTTGTTTATGCCGCTATTGAGTTAGACAGAACCACTGGAGGCGTGTTTAGGTCTGAAGACAAAGGAAGCTCTTGGAAAAAAATGTCTAACACTGTTTCAGGCGGAACAGGGCCTCATTACTATCAAGAGTTATACGCCAGTCCACATAAATTTGATCGTTTATATCTCATGAATGTAAGGGTGCTTACTTCAGAGGACGGTGGAGCTAATTTTGCCACCTTAAAAGAATCTGACAAACACTCAGACAACCATGCCATTGTTTTTAAAAAAGACGACCCTAACTATATTATGTTAGGAACAGATGCTGGAATTTACGAGAGTTTTGATTTGGCAGATACTTGGAAATATCATAAAAACTTACCGCTTACTCAATATTATAAAGTAGCGGTAAACAATGCCAAGCCTTTTTATCATGTCTTTGGAGGAACCCAGGACAACGGTTCTTCTGGTGGGCCGTCTGCTACGGACGAAAGAGAGGGAATAGCCAACAAGCACTGGTATAAAACCTTATTTGCAGACGGACATCAGTCTGCTACAGACCCAGAAAATCCAAATATTATTTATGCGGAAACACAGCAAGGGGGCTTGCACAGGGTAGACCTCAGCACTGGAGAACCTGTCATGATTCAACCACAGGCTAGAGCGGGAGAGCCGCATGAACGTTTTAATTGGGACGCACCTATCTTGGTGAGCCCTCACAAAGCGTCTCGTTTATATTTTGCCTCGTACCGTGTTTGGAAATCAGAAAACAGGGGAGATTCTTGGACCCCAATTTCTGGAGATCTTACCAGGAACGAGGAGCGCATTGAATTGCCTATTATGGGCAAACAACAATCTTGGGACAATGCCTGGGATGTAAGGGCCATGTCTAATTACAACACCATTACCTCCCTGTCAGAATCTGAAGTTCAAGAAGGGCTGCTTTGGGCTGGTACAGATGACGGCATTATTCAATACACCACAGACTCAGGAGCCAACTGGACTAAAATTCCTGTGACTCGATTGGGTTTACCTTCTAGAGCATTTGTAAATGATATTAAAGCAGACGTATTTGACAAAAATACAGTCTATGTCTCTTTAGACAACCATAAAGAAGGTGATTATAAACCGTACTTATTTGTGTCTAACAACATGGGTAAAACATGGCGCTCTTTGGCTGGTGACTTGGGAGAGCGAAACCTCGTTTGGAGAATGGTACAGGATTTTGTTAAAAAAGACCTGTTATTTGCCGCCACTGAGAATGGCATTTTCACCTCATTAAACGCAGGTCAAAATTGGCAAAAAATGAGTGGCACCCCCACCATTTCTTTTAGAGACATTACCATTCAAAGAGAAGAAAATGACCTAGTAGCGGCTTCTTTTGGACGTGGTTTCTTTGTATTGGACAACTATGCGCCACTGAGAGACTTCACTTCCGAAAACCTCAATAAAAAAGCTACTTTATTTGCGCCAAGAACAGCCAAATGGTATGTGCCAAGAAGTAATGTAGGTAATACTGGCGCAGACTATTATTTTGCAGAGAACCCTACGTTTGGAGCTGAGTTTACGGTTCACATGAATGGAGATTACAAAAGCTTAAAAGCAACAAGACAAGATGCTGAAAAAAAATTAGGTGCCAATGAAAATGTGCCTTTCCCTGGTTGGGATGCTTTAGATGCAGAGGCATCTGAGGCTGATGCCAAATTATTATTACACATTAAAGACGCTGAAGGCAACCTTATAAGAACCATCACTGCAAAGCCTAAAAAAGGATCTCAAAGAATTGCTTGGGACCTTAGACACACCAATCCCTACCCCGTAAGTAACGGAAGCGGTGGTTGGAGATCTGGAGGGCCAATGGCTACACCAGGAACCTATATGGCAAGCCTTTCTTTAGAAAAAGAAGGTATTATTGCCCCATTAGACGGACCGGTCTCTTTTGAAGTGAGGCCAATCAGAGACGGGGTGTTAGAAGGTGTGAACTACGCCACTTTTAACAACTACTTTGAAAGTGTAAAAACGCTTTTAAATGAGAGTGCTGCCTATGAAGACGCCTTATCTATGGCAGATAAAAAACTAGCGATGTTTGAAACAGCCTTGTATAGAACCAATACGGATCCTCAGGCCATATTGTCTCTAATTACCGAAGCTAAAAAGGCCTTAGCTGGCTTGCGCAAACAAATAGATGGCAGTCCATCTAAAAACATTATAGGAGAACGCAATCCTGCCTCGTGGCAAGATCATTTAAGCGTAGCCATGAGAGGAATGGGAACTACTTATGGCCCAACACCCCTTCACAAGCAAAGCCTACAAATTGCTGCTGAATTATTAGAAAATATGAAGGCCGCTATTAAAGATGTCGCTCAAGAAAAAGTGCCTGCTATTGAAGCGGCCCTTATAAAAGCTGGAGCGCCTTATATGTCTGGACAAGGCATTGAATGAGCCCCTAAATAAATTTAGGTTTATTCGTTAGCCTTTTTTAAAAACCCCGCACCAATTGCGGGGTTTTTTTGTAACAATTAATATCCGAGCTCATCAAGGGATTAGGGTTTCTTTTTGTGGTCCCACCTATACTTTAACCACTGCTATAAATTACTGATTATCAATTGATTGTATTTTTACTTGTCACTCCAAGAGTGACAACCTTATCACTTTTTGAGTGAAACCTCAATGTCTGGAGTGACAAATTTAATCATGTTTTCTTAATTGGAGTGAAAACAAAAAACCACCCTTTCAGGTGGTTCTTCAAAAATTTAAATCGATAGTGATTATGGTGGGGGGGGTCAAATCTCTGATTTAAGTTCCCATTCTACAGTATACTTGTCTGTATTATGGTCCCAAACCACCTTAACGTCCCAAGTTTGGGTCATATCATCATATTCTGTTTTCAGTATTCCGGTGTATACATTATCTGACTCTTGAACAAGAGTATAATCTATTACCTTTATATTAGAACTGCTTATGTCCAACGTTTCAGAAATAGATTCTAATACTGTTCCTTTACTTTCAATCTCAATTTCTTCAGTAGTATAACCCCCACAACTAACGAGGAACATTACAGAGAGAAGTAATAAAAATATTTTTTTCCGTTGTATCAAACTCCAACATTGATTTTGAAGGAAATAAACCTCCGGGCATATCGGGTTGAGCTGTTAATAAATGTAAGTTAGTTGCAATACTTATGGCAGATCCCCAGACATGGTTTACAATTGGAATAAAATTAGCTTGTGCTAATGCAGATACTTTTAAATACTCGGTAATTCCACCTAACCCACAAACTTCTGGTTGAGCTATATCAATACATTTATTTTTAATTAACTCGTTCCATCCATATTTTGTAAACTCAGCTTCTCCTCCTGCAATACTTGTATTAATTT